>ENA-ORUI01001135-ORUI01001135.1-human-gut-metagenome-genome-assembly--contig:-NODE-1135-length-28689-cov-2.637948_pt1 | contig 28689 bp, 26 predicted proteins | sample MGYA00242078_ERZ509205 | MGnify/ENA primary metagenome ERZ509205 (study PRJEB26280, sample SAMEA2338828) | human gut metagenome | biome: human gut; feature: human-associated habitat; material: faeces... | reverse complement strand
ATGACAGCCAGCCGGTATGCAAGATTTTCTGTTTGTGGTGGCATCGATCCTATTTCAGCGTGCGGACAGGCCGAGATGCAGAGGATTTGCTGCAGATAAGCAGAGATCATATCCGATATAGAGTGCCTGAGAAAGATGATCCACATTCGATTCGTTTTGTTACATAATTGTGACCCGGCATGGACAATAAGGATCCTTAAGGTCAATGAGCTATTGAATATTTTGTAATAAGCAGTTTTTTATGCTAAGATGACATCAAATAAAAGGATGCATAAATTCTAAAAATCCTGCTGTTTTCAAGTAATAAATGAAAAAAACAGGACATAAACGCAGAGAAAATAGGAGCAACACAATGAGGAAAAAAATCGAACCATTCGTTGATGATGAAGAAATGGAGACCCGTCAGGAGAAACCGCATGAACCGGTGTCAGATGAAGAAGTAGAAGTGATGATGCGTTGGTATGGGTTATTATCATATTTGGAGAAAAATCCAGACGGGAGTATTAAAGAACCGTATAAAATCGTTGATGGAGCACCGGACTGGTGTCCGGAGATATTGGAACAATGGATACAAGCTCGTAAAGAAGGATTTAAGGTTCCTTAGAATATTTATTTAAAGACAGCACTCTTAAACAGAGTGCTTTTTCAGTGGAAGAACATGTTCTATGCAAAAGATTACAGAGGAGCAGGTACGTAAGTAAATGCATGGATGGCGGCTTGTCGTCATGTCTGTGTTTACTGCAGTGTGTTTGAATATGGTATACTAAAACATATTTTATGTGATGAGATAAACAATCTGTGTTGTCATCAGTAAATGTATATGAAACAGCGTATGGGGTTTGTGTTAGAATGTGAAAAACAGTTGATTTGCTCATAAGGCGCTGAAGGACGATAAGGAGGGAACCTATGAAATTTTTACATCTTTCTGATCTTCATCTGGGAAAGGTCGTCCGCGGTTTTTCTATGCTGGAGGATCAGCGTTATCTGTTGTCGCAGGTCGTGCAGGCGGCATCAGATCATCAGGTGGATGCTGTGATCATTGCCGGTGACGTTTATGACAAGCATTTTCCGCCGGAGGAAGCGGTCCAGCTTTTAGATGATTTTTTAAGCGAGCTGAGCCGCCTTCGTATTTCGATCTTGATCATTGCCGGTAATCATGACAGCCGTGTTCGTCTGCAGTTTGGCTCCCGTCTGCTGCGTCATCAGTCACTGTATATCGTTTCTTCGCTGAAAGAGGCGCTGGAACCGATCGTGCTGAAGGATGCTTACGGAGAAGTGAATTTTTATCTGCTTCCTTATGTGAAGCCTGCTTATGTCCGTGCTTTTCTGCAGCAGGAGGTCAAAACGTATCAGGAAAGTGTCGATCTGATGATCCGGGCCATGCACATCGATACGTCTAAACGCAATGTATTGGCTGCGCATCAGTTTGTCAGCGGTGCCCAGACGTGTGATTCGGAAAGTTCCCTAAGCAGTGTGGGAGGACTGGATGCCGTTCAGGCTGAAAGCTTTTTTGATTTTGACTATACGGCACTCGGTCATCTGCATTCTCCTCAGCAGATCAAGCGTTCGACGATCCGCTATGGCGGTTCGCTGATGAAATACTCATTGTCGGAGGCACATCAGAAGAAACAGATCGTCATGGTCGAAATGAAAGAAAAAGGCGAAACAGATGTTTCTTTTCTTCCGTTTGTTTTTCTTCATGATCTTCGAGAATGCAAAGGCAGTTATGATGAGGTCATGGCCATGGGATTTGTTGATGAGCATAAAGAAGACTATATGCATATCACTTTGACAGACGAGCATCCGATCGCAGATGCCAAAGCGCGTCTGAATACGGTCTATCCGAATATCATGGAGCTCTCTTATGATAATCTGCGTACGACACAGCAGCAGATCATCCGATCCGAACAGGAGCGTACGCCGCTGGAGCTGGTAAATGATCTGTATGAACTGCAAAACAATCAGCCGATGGATGAACAGCAGATAACACTGATTCGACAACTGCTGGAAGAAACGGAGGAAAGCGAATGAAGATCCTGAAATTGTCTATGTGCGGATTTGGGCCGTATGCGAAACAGACAGAGATTGATTTTACTGTTTTTACGGAAAATGCACTGTATCTGATCAGCGGAAGCACCGGTGCCGGGAAGACGATGATCTTTGATGCCATCGTATTTGCTTTGTATGGTGAAGCGAGCGGGTCACTGCGAAATGCGTCCATGTTTCGTTCACTGTATGCCGGTTTAAAGGATCCGACGTATGTCGAGCTTACTTTTTCCTGTCATGAAACGACCTATCAGGTGCACCGCAATCCGGCTTATGAACGGGCGGCATTGCGGGGAAGCAAAACGACGACGGAAAAAGCGGATGCATGGATCAAGACGGGCGATCAGGTGCTTGCCAGCGGCTATGAGGAAACGACGAAAAAAGTAGAGAGCATTTTATCGCTGGATGTCGATCAGTATCGTCAGATTGCCATGCTGGCGCAGGGAGACTTTCAGCGCATGCTGTTTGCACAGACAAAAGACCGTGAGAAGATCTTCCGGCATTTGTTCCATACGCAGCGTTATGCGAAAATACAGGAGAGGCTGCGGGAAATAGAACACGAAAATGAAGAAAAGATGCGAAGACATAAGGAGGAACAGCTGTTGACGCTTCGTCAGGTGCAGTGTGATGCACTGTCTCAGCAGCAGCTGCAGGATTATATTGACCTGCAGGGAAACTGTGATGACGCATTGGCGGCGGCGTTTGTCAAGAAACTGACGGAAGCGGATGAACAGCGTCAGAAAACGCTGCAGGAACAGATGCAAAAGCTGGAAAAAGAACTGGATGAAGCAAAGTCGGTCATCGAAAAGAAAAAACGCCGCGATCAGCTGCTGCTTCAGCAGGAGGAAACAAAAAAAGAAAAGGAAATACTGTGCCGGCGGGCGGCTGCTCTGGAAGGCGAGAGAGAAATAAACAGAAAGAAACAGGAAGAAATCGTTGAACTGCAAAAAGAGCAGGCGGTCATCAGACAGGAAGAAAAACGGCTGCAGCAGCTGGAAGAGGATCAGCGAAAACTGCTGCAGGAAGAGAAAAGATATGAGCAGCTGTGTCTGCAGCATAAAAAAAGACAGGAACGGCTGCAGCATTTTGTGAGCGAGCTCGAACAGAACCGGAAAGAAAGTGTTTCGCTGGAGGTGGTCAGAGAACAGGAAAAGCATCTGCAGCTGGAGCGAAAACAGCTGGAGCAGGAAAGCCTGCAGGCGGATCAGCTGCAGAAACATTTCCATACGATCGTTTCCCTTCGTCAGGATATTCAAGACGGACAGAAACGTTATGCCCGTTTTCAGCAGTCTTATCAGAAGGAAAATGCATTATATCTGACAATGGAACAGCGCTTTTTTGACAGTCAGGCCGGCGTGCTGGCAAAAACGCTGAAAGAAGGTGTTCCTTGTCCGGTCTGCGGTTCGACAAAGCATCCTTCGCCGGCAGCGTGGAAGCAGGAAGATGTGGATCAGGAAGCATTGAAACAACAGCGTCAGCAAAGTGATCGAAGAAGAAAAGAAGTGGAACAGGCGGCACAGGAACTGCGTCAGCTGCAGGTACAGGAACAAGAGAAGACAAAATCGCTTTTGCAGATGCTGGATCCGGCAGCAAAAGATCTGGACGAAGCTATGTCTGTACTGAAAGAAAAAGAGGAGAGCCTGCGGAAACAAAAGCATCTGCTGGAAGAAAAACAACGACAGTTGCAGCAGACGATCCAAGAACAGCTGCAGCGTGAACAGCGCCGGCAAAAACTGGAAACAGAAATTACGAAAGAACAGGAACAGCTGGCAGAACAGGAAAAACAGATCGGGCAGCTGAACGGCAGCAACCAGAGCCGGAAAGAGAATATAGAAAAACAAAAAACACAGCTGCGTTTTCCGAAACTGTCGCTCGTGCAGGAACATCAGAAAACACTGAGCGAAAAAATCGGTAAACTGCAGAGGGAATGGGATGCATTTGTCAGAGCGGATGAAAAAGCCAAAGCAGATCTGCAGCTTATCTGCGGCCGCGAAAAGACGATCGAACAAGATATCAAAGCGATGCAGACAATCGAGGCTGCGGCGGATCTGCCACAACGGGCGCAGCAGCTGCAGGATGAGAAAAACCGGATAGCGCAACAGGAACGTCAGTGTACCCTGCGTCTGGAGACAAATAAACGGATGTATCAAAAGCTTAGTGATCTGGCCGCGGCCTGGCAGAAAGAGCTGAGACAGATGCAGGGCATTCAGATGCTGAGCGATACGATGAACGGCATGCTTGCGGAGAAGGAACGCATTACGCTGGAATCTTTCGTGCAGCAGAGTTATTTTGAGAGGATCCTGTCTTATGCCAATCTGCGGTTGCTGCAGATGAGTCAGGGACAATACGAACTTCGCCGGGAAGAAAAGGGATCGCGTCGTTCAAAGAGCGGGCTGGACCTTTGCATACTGGATCATCATTCGGCCTCCACGCGCAATGTCCGTACGCTGTCCGGCGGGGAAAGTTTTCTGGCATCACTGGCACTTGCCCTGGGGATGTCGGATGAAATCGCAAACAGCATCGGCGGCATCATGATCGAATCGATGTTTATCGATGAGGGATTCGGTACTCTGGATGATGAAGCGCTGCAGCAGGCGATGAAAGTGCTGCAGTCTTTGACGCAGGGACAAAGAACGATCGGCATTATCTCCCATGTCAGTGAGCTGAAGGAACAGGTGGAGCAGCAGCTGCTCATCCGCAAAGATATGGATGGAATCAGTCATGTAAAAATGCAAAGGGCCTAAGATTTGTTTCAACATTTCCAATAAAATGTGATATTCTTGTATCGGAATTTTGAGGTGAACATCATGTTGAATCTGTTATTGGCCATTGCCTGCAGCACAGCTGTATCCAGTGTGCTTCGCTGCAGCGAGGATAAGATCAGCAGTCCTTTCGGACTGCTGGTCATGAATTATCTTGCCTGTTCGCTTTGTGCTTTCGCATTCTGCGGATCTTTTCAGGCAGATGCTGTCAGTTTCGGCTGCGGCATTGTCATGGGGCTTTTGCTGGTGGTCAGCTTGTTGCTTTTGCAGTATAATCTGTCACACAACGGGGTCGTTTTATCCAGTTTGTTCAGCCGTCTCGGTGTCGGCGTACCGATCCTGCTGTCGATCCTGTTGTTTCATGAGATGCCTTCCGTGCTGCAATGGATAGGCATCTGCCTCGCTGCCGCGGCAATCATTTTTTTGAACCGGAAAAAAGAGGAACAGCTTTCCTTTCACTTTTCTTTGCTGCTTTTGCTGCTGTGCAACGGCACCTGTGATGCGATGAATAAAATATATGATGTCTTCGGTCAGGCACAGCTGAATTCACAGTTTTTGTTCATTGCGTTTGTCTGCGCTTTGCTGCTGGCCGTCGTATTGATGATCCATCGCAGGGAACGTATCGGAAAAAAAGAGGCCGTGTTTGGACTGCTGGTGGGAGTTCCTAATTATTTTTCTTCCCGTTTTCTGCTGTATGCGCTGAAAGATGTGCCGGCAGTGATCGCTTATCCGACCTACAGCGTGACGACAATTGTCCTGCTGTCGTTGATCGGTGTCTTTATTTATCATGAAAAGATCACGAAAAGTCTGGGCATCGGTATGGCTGCGATCGTTACGGCGATTGCTTTGCTGAATCTGTGAAAAATCAGGAACAAGATCATGAAATGAAAAAGAACCGGCGTGCCGGTTCTTTTTATGACTAAGTTATCGCATCAGTTTTTCCAGGTCGTCCGGCAGAGGACAGTTGATCTCAACGCTCTGCTGCAGCAGCGGATGATAGAAGCTGATCTGTGCGCTGTGAAGCGCCATTCTTCCGATGGTGTTGCCGCGATGACCGCCGTAAAGAGGATCGTTGACCAGCGGATAACCGTGACCGCTGAGATGGACACGAATCTGATGCGTACGACCGCTTCCTAATGTACAGCGGATCAGGGAGCGGTCTTTCTTTTTGCAGTATCGCAGCAAAACTGCTTTGGTCCAGGCGCTTTTGCCTTTCGGATGCAGGATCATCCGGCGGGCGTCATGACGATCCCTGCCGATCGGATCAGCATAGATCTGTGCCTTTTGCGGAAAGCATCCGCGGACGACGGCAAGGTAACTGCGCCGGATTTCTTTGTTTTCCATCATATGATCCAGCAGCGGCTGCAGCAAAGGATATTTGCAGAAAAGCAGGATGCCGCTGGTTTCCACATCAAGACGATGCAGCGGATGGACGGGAACCTGCTGCTTTGTCTGATCGAAATAATGACGGACACAGTTGCACAGGGTATGGTTTGTATTATTGCCGTCACTGTGTACCAGCATGCCTGCTTCTTTATTGACGATCAGCAGCAGTTCATCCTCATAGAGAATCTTTACAGGATGATCCCAGGCGGCAATTTGCTCGTCATTTTCAAAAGGGATGATGGTAAGGAGATCGCCGCTTTCCAGTATGCTTTTTTGCGAAAGCGGCTGCTGATTGCGATAGATGTGTTTTTGGCTGTAACAGAGATAGCGTGTTTTGCGTGAGAAATGCAGCTGTTCCATGATCTTGTCACTGTCTGTGCTCTCTTGTATGGTCACCTGAAGCGCTCCCGCTTCGATCTTTAATTTCATCATGTCGTTTCTCCTTTATCTGCTGTTTATCATCTTATCCTGCGAAACCCCGGATGTCAATGCAGGGACATAAAAGCGATTTGACTCCCATTTGACAATGTTTAACATATCGTTTACGTGCTTTCTGCTACAATGAAGATGAAAAAAGGGGGGCGAGGTATGATCCTGGCAGCGGCCGTCGTGGCAGTTACGATGATTTTTGCTTCCAGAGAGCTGTATATCGAATGCAGCAACTGTAAAAGCAAACATTGAAAGAAAGAACGATTGTTCTTTTTATTAATGTCAAATGTCAGGCTCATGTTATAATAAAGACAGAGGTGAGAATATGAAAAAGTCTGTATTTTCTTATGTCGCATCTGTGCTTGTCTTTATTTTAGTATTTTTATCTGTATATGGGCTGTTTGCGTCTGTTTCAAATCTGCTTTACGGGGTAGTGGACCACTCTACGTCAAATATGATCGGCATCGTGCAGTGGATGGTTCTTTTGCTCTTGGTCGTTCCGCTTGATCTTGCACTTTGCATCCGGCTGCAGCAAAAACTGCAGGAAAGAGCGCTTGCCAAAGGACGTCTGAATCATTAAAAAATAATGTGGAGCATGTCAAATGACGAACCTGCATGAATATGTTATACTGTCCCCGTAAAGGATAATGATTGACAGGAGGTAATGGGAATGAAAATCTTTAAATGTGAAGTATGTGGAAATGTGATCGAAAAAATTATCGATAAAGGTGTACCGGTCATGTGCTGTGGTAAGCCGATGGTTGAGCTGACTGCAAATACAACAGACGGTGCTATGGAAAAGCATGTTCCGGTTGCGGAAATCAAGGAAGGCAAGCTGGAAGTTACCGTAGGTTCTGTGGAACATCCGATGCTGCCGGAACATTTTATTACAGATATCTGGGCAGTTGCGGGCACACAGGTCCTGCGTGCACAGCTGAAAGCGGGAGATGCACCGAAAGCCGTATTTGCACTTGGTGACTATAAAGGCAAAGTAGAGGTTTACGAATACTGCAACCTGCACGGCCTTTGGAAAACAGAAATCGAAGCATAATAACAATTTCGTCTGAAAAGCGGGAACATTTCCCGTTTTTTTATATGGCAAAGCATAACAGGGCAAGCAGGGCGGACAGAGCACTCTGCAGCAGTCGGAAACAGAGAAAACGGGCATAGGAAACGTGCACAAAGCGCAGAGAGGAGAGGATCTGCAGATGCACGCAAAGCCCGCCGAAGCCGAGCAGCGCACTGGTGATGACCAGTCGCAGGGCAGTGGGACAGGCGAGCTGTGCGGCATACACAGTGCCGCTGCTGAATTCGCTGATCAGACGAACCGGCAGAAGCAGTACGGCGGGAAGAAAAGGCTCGATGACAGCGGTAATGCTCATGAATAAAAGCAGATAGATACCGATCATCAGCATGGCGAAAGCACTGGAGAAAACGGCATCGGAGAGTGCCGCAAACAGCGAAGGAACATTTTCCCGGCGGGACATGATCGATACGCTTTGACGGCGTGATGCCAATAAAAGCAGCAATCCGGAGATGATCTGAATCAGATACAGACGCCAGCCGATGGATGCATCATGATAGAGGGAAGTCCCCAGAGACAAAACGACAAAGCCGGGCGTCGGAAAACAGCAGCAGCAAATCAGCCGCTGCGCCCCTTTTTCATCCAGCAGCTGCTTTCCTTTGGCATCGTCGATGAAAAGAGCACCGCCGGGGAATCCGAGCAGGAGGGGGCAGATGACATATGCCAGTGCATTGTTGTTGAGACGAAAGATTTTATTGAAAATGGCGCAGCGAAGCTCAGCGAATCCCTGACGTTCATGCAGAAAACGGATAAGGATCATCGGCACGAGCATCCCCGGCAACAATGTATTCCACCAGATATACAGAGCATCACGCACACTGTCCGCCGCCGCGCTGCCGGAAAGCAGCAGGCAGGCTAACAGCAGATAAAGCAGGATATATTCTAAATGACGCATGACATCACCGCTTTCAGTGTATGAAAAAGACAAAGGAATTTTGCGTTTTATGAGGAAATGTGTTAGATTAAAAAGAAATAAATGAGGGGGAATCAACAATGATGCGCATATTGGTACGCTTGTTTGTGAAAAACAGTGAACAGGTGGAAACAGATAAGGTCCGAAAAGACATTGGTAACCTGACGGCCCTGGTAGGGATCATCAATAATATTTTCTTATGCATATTTAAGTTTATTGCCGGAACGCTGGCCAACAGTATTTCCATTACGGCAGATGCCGTCAACAATTTATCCGATGTGGGAAGTTCGCTGATCTCGCTGGTCAGCTTTCGTCTGTCCAGCCGTCCGGCAGATGCAAAACATCCGTTCGGACATGCCCGTTATGAATGTCTGGCTTCCTTGCTGGTCGCTGTCTTGATTTTGTTTTTAGGTGTGGAAATGATCAAGGAAAGTTTCACCAAGATCCTGCATCCGCATGATGTTGTCTTTTCATGGGTCGCGATCATCGTGCTGGCTGCTTCGATCCTGGTCAAGTTATGGATGTTTTTTTACAACCGTTATTTTGCGGGGCGAATTCAGTCTTCCTTGCTGAAGGCAACTGCCGCGGATTCGATGTCGGATGCGCTTGGCACAAGTGCGGTCCTGCTGTCGACCGTCCTTTCACCGATCCTTCATTTCAATCTGGATGGATACATGGGCGTGATCGTCGCGGCTTTCATTTTGTATACAGGTATCAACCTGATCAGGGAAGCGCTCGATGAGCTGTTGGGAAAAGCACCGGATCCGCAGCTGGTCAAGCAGATTTACGATCGTATCCGCAAATACGACGGCGTGTTAGGCATACATGATATGATCGTGCATGACTACGGACCGAATCGGCTGTTTGTCAGCGTGCATGTAGAGGTGGACTATCGCCGTGATATCTTTGAAAGTCATGATATGGTCGACAATATTGAAAAAGAAATGAAAGAGGAAATGGGAATCGAAACGGTCGTTCACATGGATCCGATCCGTACCGATGACGAACTGACCAACGAACTGCGGGAAATGGTAGGAAAAGTCCTCAGGGAAATCAACCGGCGTCTTTCGTTCCATGATTTCCGCGTCGTCCCCGGAACGACACATACAAATTTGATTTTTGATGTGGTTGTCCCTTTTGATGTCAAAATGAATGATGAAGAACTGATGCATGAAATCACAGAGCATATTCATGAATATCGCAACGACTGTTATGCGGTCATCACTTTTGACAGAGCTTATACAAGCGATGAGAAAAGGGAGCATGATTAAACATTTACTGTGCTGACAGATGCAAAAAGGAGAAACTATGGAAAAAAGACGGGTGGTCGTCAAGGTGGGATCTTCCACGATCACGCATGAAAGCGGCCTATTGAATTTAAAAAAACTGGATGAACTGGCCAGAGTGCTCAGCGATCTGGATAATGCCGGACATGAAGTCCTGCTGGTGAGCAGCGGCGCCATTGCGGCCGGCTGCGGCAAGATGGGACTGGAACAGAAACCGAAAGAACTGGATGAAAAACAGGCGATGGCGGCAATCGGACAATGTGAACTGATGTATATTTATGACAAGATGTTTTCACAGTATTCCCGAAAGGTCGCACAGCTTCTGATCACCAAACGTGATCTGGATGATGAACAGCTGCGAAGCAACGCGCTGAATACGCTTCAGGTGCTTTTGAAATATAAGACGATACCGATCATCAATGAGAACGACAGTGTGGCAATCGACGAAATCGTATACGGTGACAATGATACGCTCAGTGCCATTACGGCACGGCTGATCCGTGCGGATCTGCTTGTATTGCTCAGCGACATTGACGGACTGTATGATGCGGATCCGAGCAAATGTCCGCATGCGAAGAAAATCGATGTCGTCGATACGATCGACGAAACTGTCATGGCCATGGCCGGAGACAGTAATTCTTCGGTAGGGACAGGCGGCATGGTGACCAAGCTGCAGGCGGCCCGCATTGCCACGGAAGCCGGCTGTGACATGGTGATCGCCAACGGAAAAGATCCTTCGATCCTGTATGATCTGGTTGAAGGCAAAAAGATAGGAACGCTCTTCAAGGCGCGGAGGTAGACAGAATGGATGAACTGAGAGCACAGGGACTGGCTTGCAAGAAGGCCAGTTATGCACTTGCTTTATTGACGGATGAAGAAAAAAAACAGGCACTGCAGGCAATGGCCGATCTGCTGTGGGAACAAAAGGATCAGATCCTGCAGGCCAATCAGGAAGATATTGCGGCTGCCAGGGCTGCTGGAAGAAATGAATCGTTCATTGACCGTCTGGCCTTGGACGACAAGCGTCTCAAAGCCATTTGCGACGGCGTCATGCAGGTGGCTGATCTGGATGATCCCTGCGGCCGGATCCTGGCAGAATGGGATCGCGGAGATCTTCATCTCGTAAAACGAAGCGTACCGATCGGCGTCATCGGCATCATCTATGAGGCCAGACCGAATGTCAGCGTGGATGCGGCCGCTTTGTGTCTGAGAAGCGGCAATGTCTGCTTTCTGCGCGGAAGCAGAGAAACACTGACCACCAACCGCATGCTGTGTCACTGGATGCGCGAAGCGCTGAAACGCTGCGGCATTGATGAAAACAGCATTGCCCTGGTGCAGGACGGCAGTCATGAGGCAGCGGATGCCTTCATGCGCATGAATGAATACCTTGATCTGCTGATTCCCCGCGGCAGTGCGCGTCTGATCCGGCACTGTGTGGAAAATGCGACCGTGCCGATCATTGAAACCGGCAGCGGGAACTGCATCCTCTATATTGACAAAAATGTGGATGAAAGCGAAGTGGTGCCGATCATCCTGAATGCCAAGTGTCAGCGTGTCAGTGTGTGCAATGCGGCGGAAAGCCTGTTGATTCACCGGGAACGTCTGGATCTGGTGCCGGCCATCCTTGCGGCACTGAAAGAACATGGCGTGAAGATCCATGGTGATGCGACGGTCTGTTCCCTGGATGATACACTGATTGCGGCTACGGAAGAAGATTATTATAAAGAATATCTGGATTATGAGATTTCGATCAAATGCGTGGATTCGCTGCAAGAAGCGATCGATCATATCAACACGCATCATACAAGACATTCCGACGCTATCTTGAGCAGCGATCCGCAAGCGATCGAGACCTTCATGAATCAGGTCGATGCGGCCTGTGTGTATGCCAACGCGTCGACTCGTTTCTCGGATGGCAATGAGTTCGGCTTTGGTGCCGAGATCGGCATTTCCACGCAGAAGCTGCACGCCAGAGGACCGATGGGACTTAATGAACTGACCACATATAAATATCAGGTTTACGGCAAAGGTACTATCCGCCGCTGATTTTGTTTTTATTCTGCCAGCTCCCTTGAGGGAGCTTTTTATGTGGCGTCACCGCAAAAAGAAAAGCTCCCTGTAAGGAGCGTTGATCTTTGCGGTGATGCCGCAATATGTTCATTGATCAAGATCTTTGTCATCACTTTGTTGCCTGCGGTTTTTGATAGATAAATGAATAGTGCCGTCCCGTTGTATGATTTTTGCGATAGGAAAAGAAAGCATCGCCGTCGGCAAACGTGTCATAAGGGGACACAGTGATGTTTGCTTTGGGAATGCCCAGAGCGCCAAGCATGTGGACATTAAGACCGACGTTGTCGGCAAGGGCGCTTCCATCCGGCTGAAACTGCAGGTAAGGGGATGTGTCGAAAGGCAGCTGCTGTATTTGTGTGATCACATCTTCGCGAATCTGGAAGGAAGGCTGGTGAATGCATGGTCCGATCCATACTTTTGTAGTTGCCGGATCAAGTCCCTGCGTTTCCATCAGATGCTTTACTGTATGTGTCGTGATCTGGCGTACAGTGCCCGGCCATCCGCTGTGGATAGCTGCACTCACACGGGAAGCCGGGTCATAAAGCAGCAGCGGGATGCAGTCAGCGGTGAAGACACCGATCAGGATGCCTTTTTCTTTTGTATACAGGGCATCACACTGCGCAATGACATCCGTCATGCTGCGGCTGCCTTTGCCGCGGTCTTCTTTTTGTACACAGCGATAATCGGCACTGTGTGTCTGTTTGGCACAGCACCACTCTGATAAAGGAATACGGATCTGATCGCTGAGCATTTGACGGTTAGACATGATCTGTGTTGGATCGTCATTTGTGTGCAGGGCAAGGGAACCGCCGCAGGGTAATGCCGGATCGCGCAGTACGCAGGCTGCCAGAATTGATTCATCTTCATAGAATGTCAGAAGTTTCATGAGATCCCTCCTTATTTCTTCATTATAACGCAGATCGTTTTATTTTGGTTTCTTTTCTGTCACATTCAGGGAAATGCCTCTTTATTTCACGGTTGACTCTAAAACGGGGATATGATAAGGTGTGTGCGTTGCCTGCTGAAAAAGCGGCAGAGGGCAGCTGTACTCGATCGATCGCTGCCAATCATAAAGGAGTGAAAAATATGAACCAGCAAGGTCTTAGTTCCGCCCAGGTCGAAGAACGTATCGCCAAGGGCTTACAAAATACACTTCCTGCTTCGGCTTCCAAAAGCACGGCGCAGATTTTTAAAGAAAATATCTGTACATTGTTCAACCTGCTGAACTTTTTGATTGCGGTTGCGCTGGCACTGGTCGGTGCCTGGACCAACATTGTCTTTATTTTTATCATCTTGCTGAACCTGACCATCGGCATTGCCCAGGAAATTCATGCCAAACGGCTGGTGGAGGAACTGTCGCTGCTGATCGTTCCCAAGGCACTTGTCATTCGTGGGGGAAAACAGATCAGCATTCCGATCGAAAATATCGTACAGGATGATGTGATGATCCTCGACAGCGGTCAGCAGGTATGCTGTGACTGTGTGATCCTGGATGGAGAAATCGAAGCCAATGAATCGATGCTGACGGGAGAATCGGACCCGATCAGCAAGACTGTCAATGATCAGCTGCTTTCCGGCAGCAGCGTCATCTCGGGAAAATGTGTGGCTCGGGTCCAGCATGTGGGTGATGCAAACTATGTTTCCAAGCTCACATCGCAGATCCGTCAGGGAAAAGGACTGCATTCCCAGCTGCTGGATGCCATGCGCAAAGTGACCAGGGTTACGACGGTGATGATCATTCCGTTAGGCATCCTTTTATTTCTCGAAGCACTGGTGATCCGCGAAACGACGTTGTATGATGCCGTGGTCGGCAGTGCGGCCGGACTGTTGGGCATGCTGCCGAAAGGCCTTGTTTTGCTGATCAGTGTTTCTTTGGCTGCCGGCATCGCCAAGCTGGCAAAGCGCAGGGTCCTGATCCAGAATCTGTATTCGCTGGAATCACTTGCCTATGTCGATACCCTGTGTCTGGATAAGACAGGAACGGTGACGACCGGAAAAATGAAGGTGGAAAAAGTGATCCCGCTGAGCGCCTATGATCAAAACGATCTGGATCACTGGTGTTCCTATCTGCATTACAGTGATGACAACAATGAGACATACCAGGCGCTGTGTCGTTATTTTGACGTATCGCCGCAGTATGCACCGCAGGAAAAGATCGCGTTTTCCTCTGCCCGCAAATGGGGCGCCATGTCGTTTGAAAACTATGGATCACTGGTTCTTGGAGCACCGGATCGTCTGATGAGCAGACTGCCGCAGCAGCTTCACGAAGAAATGGAACAGGGAAACAGGATCCTGATCCTGGCAAAAGGCGATTCGCATCTGGATAAAGAAAGCACGCCGCAGACAAAGGCCTTGTTTGCCCTTGTGCTCAGTGATGTGCTGCGCAAGGATGTCAACCAGACGCTGGATTATTTCCGCAAAGAAGGTGTTGACATTAAGATCATTTCCGGTGATCATATTACGGCTGTTTCGGCCATTGCCCGCAAAGCCGGCTTCCATGATCATAAAAACTGTGTCGATATGTCACTGGTCAGCGATGAGGATGTGACACCGGCTTTTGTCGAACAGCATTCGATCTTCGGCCGCGTCACGCCAAAGCAAAAGAAGATGATCGTATCCATGCTGCAGAAAGGCGGTCATTGTGTGGCAATGACCGGAGACGGTGTCAACGACATGCTGGCGCTGCAGCAGGCGGATTGCAGCATTGCCGTGGCTGCCGGCAGTGATGCGGTGAAACAGATGTCACAGGTTGTCCTGCTAGATTCTGATTTCGCTGCTTTGCCTGATGTATTGCTGGAAGGTCGAAGAGTGGTCAACAATGTGACCCGTGTTGCCGGGATCTTCTTTATCAAGACGCTGTATTCCATTGCCGTTTCCGTTTTATGCGTGCTGCTGAACATGCCGTTTCCGTTCATCCCGATCCAGGTAACGCTGATCGATCTGATGATCGAAGCGATTCCTTCCTTTATGACCATGCTGGAACCTGACCCTGCGAAAGTGCACGGCCGTTTCCTGTCTACGGTCCTGCGCCGTGCTTTCCCTTTTGCGGCCGCAGTTGTCGTCAGCATGCTGATGCTGATGAACACGCAGCAGGCGGGATGGCAGACGACCTTGTATTTTGTGGTTGCCCTCTTGTCTATGTTTGCGGTGATCCGTTCACTGATCCCGCTGAACGTACTTCGTATCTTTGTGTGTGCCTGCATGATCATCGGTTTCTTCCTGGCCGTGTTCCTGTTTCCGAATCTGCTGTATTTAAATGAGCTGGAACAGGCCCTGACCCGTCTGCTTCCGATGTTCGCATTTGCGCTTGCTGTCAGCATCCTGCTGAGCATTGCGGTCGATAAGATCCGTTTTTCCAAAAAATAATAGATAGATGACCGGTCATTGTACCGGTCTTTTTTAACGCGGGAAATGTATAAAAAACATACAAATGCATAAGGTATGGTTTGAACCTGGAAAAACTGCAAATTAATTTGCGATTTTTAGCACTAATGTGTTGACAGTGCTAAAAATTAGGCATATACTATTAGCAGACGTAAGGGATGAGTGCTAGAGAAGGGAGTGACGGCGATGCTGACACAACGGCAGATTGATATATTCAAGGCAATCGTGGATGAATTTACGAGAACTGCTGAACCTGTCGGTTCCAAGACGCTGATGAATCTTCTGGACTTTCACTGTTCCAGTGCAACGATCCGTAACGAGATGGCTGTGCTGGAGGACGTCGGCCTGCTGGAAAAGACACATACTTCCAGCGGACGTATCCCAAGCCGCAAAGGCTACCGATTCTATGTCGAACATCTGATGGAGAAGGAACTGGACAATGAGGTCAAGTATTCACTGCAGCAGGTGTTCAGCGAGCGCCATTATTCCATGGACGAGATCGTCAAGAAAAGCTGTGATATCCTTTCGCAGATGACGCATCTGACATCGGTCGTTCTTGGTCCGGAAAGCAAGTATCAGACACTGCAGCATATTCAGCTGGTTCCTTTATCCAGCCGCAGCGTGGTGGCGATCTTCATTACGGATCACGGGCATACGGAAAACAAAACATTCCATTTCGATACGGATGTCAGCGTCAAGGATATCAAGACCTGCTGTGATCTGCTCAACGACAAACTGTGCGGCACCCCGATCAAGGATGTAGTGGAAAAGATGAATGAGATCGAACCGCTGCTGGCTGCCCAGGTTGCGCGTCACGAGGTGCTGTTTGAAGCATTTGTTTCGGCTTTCATGAAATTTGCCAGTGAAAAGGTATACTGCAGCGGACAGACCAACATGCTGTATCAGCCGGAGTTTGCCGATATCAATAAGCTGCGCGAGGTCATGAAAGTGCTGGAGGACAGTTCGCTGTTTCGTCAGCTGGCCAATCACGAAGGCAATGTCGCCATCGAGATCGGCGGGGACAATGAACTGATTCAGGTCGATGACATGGCAGTTGTTTCCAGCAAGTTCCATCTTCCGGGAAATGAGGAAGGACAGCTGATGATCGTAGGGCCGACAAGGATGCAGTACAACCGGGTCGTTGCCCTGATGGAATATATGAGCAAGACGATCGAGGATCTTTATAAAAAAGATGAATAGGAGGGATTCGCGTGCAGGAAGAAAAAGATATGACGAAAGAAACGGCGGCACCAGAAGAAAATGATGCCGCGGTAAATGAAGATACAGCGGAAACAAACGAAAACAACGAGGCAATGGAAAAAGAACAGAAGAAAGAAAAAAAGCTCTTCAAAAAAGATAAGACAGCAGAGCTCGAGAAAAAGATCAGCGAGCTGGAAGAAGAAGTTGCCAAACAGAAAAATGCGTATTTCAAAGCATATGCGGATACGGAAAACTTAAAGAAGCGTCTGCATGCCGAAGCGGAAACGACACGCAAATACCGTATTCAAAGCTTCGCGCTGGAAGTGCTGCCGATCTTGGATTCAATGGAGCGTGCCCTGGCGGTGCAAAGCGATGATGAAAATATCCAAAACTATGTGAAAGGTTTTGAGATGATCCATGACCAGCTGGTAGCGGTCCTGGAAAAAGAAGGCGTGAAGGAAATTGAAGCCTTGAACAAACCGTTCGATCACAACGTGCATCAGGCACTGATGCAGGAGCCGGTGGAAGGCGTGGAAAGCGGAATGGTCGTTGAAGTGCTTCAGAAAGGTTATATGTTGAAAGACAGAGTGCTTCGTGCAGCTCTTGTTAAGGTAAGCGAATAAATAAGGAGGAATCGTTATGGGAAAGATTATTGGTATTGACTTAGGTACAACAAACTCTTGTGTTGCCGTAATGGAAGGAAAAGAATGCAAGGTTATCACAAACCCGGAAGGAAACCGGACCACACCGTCTGTCGTGGCATATAAAAACGGTGAGCGTATCGTCGGTGATGCCGCAAAACGTCAGGCAGTTACAAACAAAAACACGATCTCATCCATCAAACGTCTGATGGGTACTGGCGAAAAAGTGGAAATGGAAGGAAAACAGTATACACCGCAGGAAGTCAGCGCCATGATCCTGCAGTATCTGAAATCTTATGCGGAAGATTATCTGGGAGAAAAAGTAGATAAGGCAGTCATCACTGTTCCTGCATATTTCAATGATGCTCAGCGTCAGGCAACAAAGGATGCCGGAAAGATTGCCGGTCTTGAAGTAGAACGTATCATCAACGAACCGACAGCGGCAGCTTTGGCTTACGGTATCGATAAGACAGAACAGGAACAGAAAGTACTGGTTTACGACCTGGGCGGAGGAACATTCGATGTTTCTATCCTGGAACTGGCTGACGGTACATTTGAAGTACTGTCAACAAACGGTGATACACATCTGGGCGGTGATGATTTCGATAACGTTGTTGTTGACTGGATGGTTGACACATTCAAGAAAGAAAACGGCATCGATCTGCGCGGCGACAAGATGGCCATGCAGCGTTTGAAGGAAGCCGGCGAGAAAGCGAAGAAGGATCTTTCCGGTATGGCACAGACACAGATCTCCCTGCCGTTCATTTCAGCCGGACCTAGCGGACCGCTGCACTTCGAAGCAAGCCTGACTCGTGCAAAATTTGATGAAATGACCAAACATCTGGTAGAACGTACAATGGAACCGGTACGTAACGCGCTGCGTGATGCCGGTCTGACAAAGAATGATATTCACCAGGTACTGCTGGTCGGCGGATCTACACGTATCCCTGCCGTTCAGGAAGCAGTTAAGAATGCGTTGGGAAAAGAACCGAACCGTTCTGTTAACCCGGATGAAGTCGTTGCCATGGGTGCTGCCATCCAGGGCGGTGTCATCTCCGGTGATGTCAAAGACGTACTGCTGCTCGACGTTACACCGCTGAGCTTAGGTATCGAAACAATGGGCGGTGTCATGACCGTGCTGATCCCTCGTAATACGACAATTCCGACAAGCAAGTCACAGATCTTCTCAACGGCAGCGGACAACCAGCCGGCTGTAGATATCCGTGTCCTGCAGGGTGAGCGTCCGATGGCAGCCGACAACAAAGAACTCGGTATGTTCAAGCTGGACGGTATCGCACCGGCACGCCGCGGTGTTCCTCAGATTGAAGTTACTTTCGATATTGACGTTAACGGTATCGTGCATGTATCTGCAAAAGATAAAGGTACAGGCAAAGAGCAGTCAATTACAATTCAGAACTCAAGCGGATTGAGCGATGAAGAAATCGACCGCATGGTTCGTGAAGCCGAAGAACACAAGGCAGAAGACGAAAAACGTAAAGAAGATATCGAAACACGCAATAAAGCAGAAGGATTCATTGCTCAGATCGATGCAACGCTCGCTGACAACGGCGATAAGATCGACGCAAAGCAGAAAGAAGAAGTTCAGAAGCTGCGCGATGATCTGCAGAAAGCATTGGATGAGAACAATATGGATGAAGTGAAGAACAAACTGCAGATGCTGGAACAGGCAATGCAGGCAGCCAGCCAGCAGATGTATCAGCAGCAGGCACAGCAGAATGCTGATGCAGGCAACGCTTCTTCAAACGGCGGCAAAGACGATTTCGTAGATGCAGAGTTTGAAGAGAAAAAGTAAAAAATAAACATTACAAATCCTAGTGCTTGCGCTAGGTTTTGTAATATGGAGAACAAAGAGGAGAAAGGTTCAAAAGAGCTTGCAAAATAGTCTGTGAACTGGTATCCTTAGGAACGCAAAGGATCACAGGAAAGTCAAAGAAATGACTTTGATCGCAGATCAGTAAGAGAGGTGAGCCATGATGAGCGAGAAAAGAGATTATTATGAGGTCCTCGGGCTGAGCAAGGGTGCCAGTGAAGAGGAAATCAAGAAAGCATACCGCAAAATGGCAAAAAAATATCATCCGGATATCAATAAAGAACCGGGTGCAGAAGAGAAATTCAAGGAAATCAATGAGGCGTATGAAGTCCTCAGCGATCCGCAGAAAAAGGCGACCTACGATCAGTTTGGGCATGCCGGCATGGATGGCGCAGGCTTTGGCGGCTTCAATCAGGGAGATTTCTCCGGTTTTGGCGGTTTCGAAGATATTTTCGGTTCCTTCTTTGGCGGCGGATTTGGCGGCGGAGGCAGCCGTCGTGCCAATAACGGACCGCGCAAGGGAAATGACCGGTTCATGCAGATGCGCATCGATTTCATGGATGCGATTTTCGGCAAAACCGAAACGATCAATATCGATGTGGATGAGCAGTGTAAGGAATGCAACGGTACCGGAGCGCACAGTGCCAGCGATATTCATACCTGTTCACGATGCAACGGCAGCGGCTATGTCATGACACAGTCACGTACGATGTTCGGTGTCGTACAGCAGCAGACCGTTTGTCCGGAATGTAACGGTACCGGCAAGAAGATCACCCGCAAATGCAGCAAGTGTAACGGACGCGGCTATGAGCATAAACGCGTAAAACTGGATATCAAGATCCCGGCAGGCATTCAGAGCGGACAGCAGGTCCGTGTGGCCGGCAAAGGCGACCGCGGCATCAACGGCGGGCCAAACGGCGATCTGTATATCGAGATCTTGGTAACGCCGCATAAGGTGTTCCAGCGTGAAGGCTATGACATTTCCATCAGCGTTCCGGTCAGTGCCGTTGATGCAACGCTGGGATGCAAGGTGGATGTGCCTACGGTTTACGGTGATGTGTCATTGACCATTCCGGCCGGTACGCAGCATGGAACAAAGTTCCGTCTCAAGGGCAAAGGTGTCAAATCACCTAGAGGCAGCGTTGGTGATCAGTATGTGGAAGTCTGCATTGAGATCCCGACCAAGCTGAACCATGAAGAAAAAGAGCTGTACGAACGTATCCGCAGCAAAAAAGGATATGAATCACCGTTCGAGCGGTTTAAGCGCGCTTTCAAATCATAAATAAAAAAGCAGCGTGTTCATGAAAGAACACGCTGTATTTTTATTTCTGAGTATGTTTGTGATGATCGCTGTCCAGAAAGAACATGGTGAAGGTTGCCCGGGAAAGCAGGACTTCACGGTCATTGAAGATAAAGACTTCATAAACGCCGGTCGTGCGTCCGCGTGATATTTCCTGTGCAATACCGATCAGCCGGCCGCCGATTCCCGGCTTGATGTAATTGATCGAAGCCGACAGCGTCACACTGTCGCGTCCGGTCGCAAAACTGGCCGCACCGGCAGCAGTGTCAGCCAAAGAGAACAACGCGCCGCCGTGAACGAACTTGTGCACATTCAGGATCTGTTCATCGATATTCATTTCAACTTTTGCGTATCCTTCTCTGACTTCGATGACACGCATATCATTGCTCTGTAAAAACTGCGAAGAACCGTTCAGCCTTTCCCGCAGCTGTTCCATCGTTTTATCTTTTTCCATTTTCATCGCCTCATTTCAGGTTCTATTATAACTTATATTATGGCCGGCGAACAGCGAGAAACACAGATTTTAATTTTCGATCGACAGCTATTGACAATTCCTTTTTGCTCCTTTACAATTAAGGGCGTAAAGATAAATAGATGAGCGAGAAAACGTGTTACTGATGAAGCAGGCATGAGTTTGTAGAAAACTTATGCCTTTTTTGTTTTCTTTGTCTTTGATTGGGATCCTGACATATTATTTTTACATTTGGAAACGAAAAGGGTGGATATTATGAAAAAAATACTTTCTTGTTTTTTTGCGGCAGCTTTGCTTGTCGCAATGGCCGGCTGTTCAACTGACTCAAAATCTTCAGAGGATACTTTGGTTGTAGGAACGTTCAATATCGATGCGAAATCGCAGCCGGATGTAGAGGCGCAAAGAGATCTGATGGCGGAAAACGGTGTTGAGATCATGGGACTGCAGGAAGTGGATAATCAGACGATCCGAAATCCGTATGATGTCGTGGAAAAATTCGCAAAAGATCCGTATGTTGACGGTTATTATACAAACTGCATCGGTTTCCAGGGCGGTGAATACGGTATTGCGATCATCTCCCAATATGAACTGCAGGATGAAAGCGAAACAAAACTGTTCAGCGATCTGTTCAAAGGCGAAGAACTGGCCAATGAACTGAAAGAGGCTTACGCCAACAACGATCCAGATGATCCTGCCAGCGAAGAAGCATTGAATGCTGTTTCCGAAAAAGGACCGGTAGAACCGCGTTATTATCAAAGAGTCGTATTTGAAAAAAACGGAAAGAAAATTGCATTCTATAATACACATTTGAGCTATGAAGACATGGAACTTCGCGCACAGCAGATGCAGACGCTCAAGGAAGCGCTGGATAATGACAGCTGTGAGTATAAGATCATTGTAGGTGATTTCAACGCGGATCAGTCAACGAAAGAGTTTGATTTGTTTAAAGATGAGTATTCTATTTCAAACGGAAAAGACGGTAAATGGCTGGATACATTCAACGGAACTGATGATACAATGAAAGTGAACAGTGTGGATAATGTCATTGTTTCCAAGAATATAACCATTAACAAAGTACAGATGCTGGATTCAAAACTGTCAGATCATAATCCGATGGTTGTCGAACTCACATTGAACTAAACGTATTCATTTAATCAAGTTACGGAAATAAGCTCCTTAAAGGCTGCTTGCGGGATCAGTGCTGCCTTGGAGCTTTTTCCGTTGTTTTTCGGCAGATAAAGGAGGAATCCTGATATGATCAAGAACCGGGCAATACAAGGAATAAGATCGTGGAAAAAGCTGTTGCTTTCTGTATGGCTGCTGCTTTCGCTTTATCCGTGGATGACTTTGACTGCCGCGACCGGTGCTGCGTTGAGCGGTTTTCATGACTGTTTTATGATGACCGGCACGCTTTTGCAGCCGGTCTTTGTCGTCTATCAGAAGTTTTTTCCTGTCATGGCCGCCGGCTGTTCGGCTTATTATCTTTCCCGAAAAAGAGACGGCTGTGTCGTGCTGAGCGCTGTTGTCGCCTATTTGACGCTGACTACGGTATTGAATGCGGATATCCTGAATGAGGCTTTCTATTATCTGAAATGGAAAGTAGACAGTGCCTGCATGTATATCGATAATCCGCTGACAGGGCTGTTCTGCGGTTATTGCGCAGCGAAACTGTATGACTCCTATTCAACGATACAATTGCCGCCGGCGCTTGGCTTTTTCTCCGGAAGAAGGGCTGTCCCGATCCTGTCATCTTTATGCATGATCGTCGTATCGCCCTTTGTCTATCTGATCTTTTCTTTCCTTTTCCATTTCTGCAAAGAAACGGGAGATGCTTTATACAGTATGGGAACGCCCGGCATCAGCGCCGCCGCTTCTTTCGATGCTTTGCTTCTGCCCCTTGGCCTCAAAGGGCTGATCCCCTCCTTTTATATCCTGCCGGGAATGGATGCGGGATCGATGTTTCTCGGGCATGGCATGCTGCCGCTTTTTTTCGCATGGGCGGCATATAAAAATAAAAAGAATCAAAAAGCATGCCGGTTTACAGCTGTCTGTGCTTTAAGTGCCCTGCTTACCGGAACAGATACACTGGCCGAATATCTGATGCTGATCAAAGCACCGCTGATCTGGGCCGGCTATTGTATCATGAAAGGTATCTTTACATTGCTGTTTTACAGTGCACCGCTTCCTTCGATCCTGCTGGCTGCGGCCGTGACCGTGTGTTTGTTTGTCTATGGGTTTCGCCGTACGGATTTTACTTTGGATGCGCTGTTTCCCAAAGAATTCGGACAAAGCGATGCGACATTGCTTCTGGAAGCGGCAGGCGGCATTGAAAATATTGCCGAACTTAGAAAAAGCCGTAACGGTTTTGTGATTGTTTTGATCGATGAAGACTATGCGGACTGGGAAAAGATGGAAAAGACAGCCGGATTTCAGAAACGGGAAAATGAGGATGTTGCCTGGTTTGTCTTTCCGATGGAGCTGGGCGAAGTGGCCTACAGGACAATGCAGGAAATGTATCATAAAAACTTGTCATCAATGAAGCTGGAGGAATTAGAATGAGGAAAATAATCAAAGTATACAGCAATAATGTGGTTTCCGCCAGACAGGGGGAGCTTGAGATCATAGCGATCGGTGCCGGGGTAGGGTTCCATAAACATCCCGGTGATCCGGTAGAAGAGAGCAAGGTGGAAAAAATTTATACTTTTGAAACAAAGCAGCAGAAACAGCTCCATCAGCTCATGGAAGGTGTACCGATCCTGTATTTTCGTATTTCGGAGGCCATTGCGGCAAAGGCGATGGAAAAGCTGAAGATCAGATTGAGCAGTCAGATCCTGATTTCGCTGAGCGATCATATCTGTTATGCGGTGGAACGAAAGAAAAAAGGAATCAGCATCCCCAATCTGATGCTCAATGAAATACAGGCTCTGTATCGGCAGGAATTTAAGATCGGCTTATGGGCGTTAAAGCTCATCGAAGTCAATACAGGAGTCGTGCTTGATCAAAACGAAGCCGGTTATATTGCCATGCATATTGTCAATGCAACCATCGGCGGCAGTGCGGAATATTCCCAGATCAGCCGCATCCTGCGTTTTATCAAAGACATTCAAAGAATCGTGGAGGATACATACGGGATCGAGATGGATGAAAAAAATCTGAATCATGCCCGCTTTGTCACACATCTGAAATTTCTGGGACAGCATATTTTTTCAAATACCAAAAACGACCCGAAGGACAAACTGAATGAACTGTATGTCTTTCTCAGCAAAAGAGATGACAGGATCAATGCCTGTATCGAAGCGATTGCCGAGATGGTAAGGGAGAAGTATCAATATGAACTGCAGGAAAACGAGAAGGTCTATCTGATGATCCATATCAGCAAGATGGTGGAATGATGGTGAAATTAAAAGATATCGGCCGTTCGCTTCAGCTTCCGGTCTCGATCTTTCCGCTGGCGGCCTTATTGAACGGTCTGGGCTATCTGATCGAAAGGATGGATTGGAGAGTCCTGAATGTGGCCGCTGTACTGCTGAAAAGTGTCGGAACGATGATCCTGAATGAAATGCCTTTGATTTTTGCTGTTGGCATCGCTTATGGTCTGGGAAAAGAAAAGAAAGGAACCTATGCGGTCAACGCACTGTTTTGTTTTCTGATGGTAAAAGGAGTTTTGTCGTTTTCCTCTCCGCTCTCTTTTTTCATTGTCTCCGCTGCCCAGGCCAGGGAGGCTTTCGAACATATCAATAATCAGTTTATCGGCATTCTGGTCGGTGTGCTTTCCGTTGTCATGATGCAGTTCATAAAAAGACGGAAATTCGGGATGAACAGCAGCGGTGCACTTCTCTTTTGCGCGGCGGGCATGCTGGTTTTATCGCTGCTTCTTTATTTTGTATGGCCGTTTTGTTATGTCTTTTTGATCGAAGTGGGTGAATGGATCAGCGGCCTGGGGGCAGCCGGTGCGGGCATTTACGGTTTCTTGAACCGACTGCTGCTGCCGATCGGCATGCATCATACTCTGAATTCCGTTTTCTGGTTCGATGTTGTCGGTATCAATGACATCGGCAATTTCTGGTCGGGCAAAGGGATACTGGGGGTTACCGGCATGTATCAGGCAGGTTTTTATCCGATCATGATGGCCGGTGTTCCGGCCATGGCGCTTGCCATGTATCGAACTTCTTATACCAGTCAGAAAAGAACCGTAAGATCATTTTATCTTTCTTCAGCACTCGCTTCTCTTTTTACCGGGATCACGGAACCGCTGGAATTTTCCTTCATGTTCCAGGCGCCGCTGCTGTATCTGTTTCATTGTATCCTGACAGGTTTCAGTCTGTTTCTCTGTGCTTCGCTGCAGTGGATCGCCGGTTTCAGCTTCAGTGCCGGTGTGATCGATTATCTGCTGAGCCTGACGATGCCGCTGGCACACCATCCGCTGTCGCTGCTGCTGTTGTTCCCGCTCTTTTTTGTGCTGTATTATGTCTGCTTTACTTTTGCGATCCGCCGTTTTCATCTTCATCCTTACGGCAGAGAAAAAGAAAGCGGGGAAGAGAAAGGAAGGATCTCGAATCGTGACATCAATGCAGTTGCCAGGGAGCTGCTGCAGGCGTGCGGCGGTGAAGCGAACATCATTCATGTAACCTGCTGCATCACGAGGATCCGCGTGGAGCTGAAGGATCCGCAGCGTTTCGATTTTCAGCAGCTGAAGGACAGCGGTGCGATCGAATATCAGATGTACGGAAATGAAGCGCAGATCGTTTACGGCGTACAGGCGGAGTACATTTATGATATTTTGCAAAATTACTGCCTGAGCTGATGTGTCTGTGATATTTTTCGCTTTTTTGCGTTATAATAAACGAAGGAGGGGATATGATGCGTTCAAGGGGAATTGTTTTTACGATCGTGTCAGCAATGTTGTTTGGAATTACACCGGCATTTGCAAAACTGATTTATGCGGACGGCATCAATTCATCTACACTGGTGTTTTACCGTAATCTGTTTGCGATCCTGCCGCTGTTTCTTTTATGTCTGTCTCAGCATTGTTCGTTTCGAATCAATCTGCGGCAGGGATTTCATCTGGTCCTGACGGCGCTGATCGGACAGGCAGTCACGGCCGTGATGCTGTACAGCAGTTACAATTATATTCCGATTGCTACAGCAACCACGCTGCATTTCTTTTATCCGATCTTTATCACGCTGATCTGCGTGATCCTGTTTCATGACCGTTTGTCCATGCCCAAGCTGATTGCTTTGATTTCAGCGACCTGCGGCGTCAGCTGCTTTGTGGAGGGAAGCGGGAGCGAAAGCCTGCGCGGGATCAGCCTGGCGCTTGCTTCCGCTTTGACATTCGCCTATTATATGGTGGCCGTGGAGAAGAGCGGGCTGAACCGTCTTCATCCATTTGTCATTACGTTTTATTTTTCGATCGTCGTATCCGTGTCATTGTTTCTGTATAATGCATTTTTTCATCAGTTTCCGGATAGCGTCTCCGCATTGTCATACGGCAAGATGGCTTTGTTTGCCTTTTTTACCTCGGTAGCGGCAATGGCATTGCTGCAGCTGGGCATTCGCTTTCTGGGAGCCGGCGATGCGGCCATCTTATGTATGTTCGAACCTTTGACATCGGTGGTCAGCGGCATTTTTCTTTTGAAAGAGGAGATGAGCCTGCTGAAGCTGTTTGGCTGTATCCTGATTCTCGGTGCGGTAACGTTCATGATCGTCATGAATCAAAGGGCAGGCCGAAAAAAAGAAGACCGGATCAGGTCCGGTTGTGGTGAGTGACAGATTATGTTACGATACCATTGCCTATGACGGGAGGAATCATTTATGAAAAAAGTGCGTTTTGAGAAATGGCAGCTGATCGTGCTGTCGGTATTCTATATCGTGTTCGGCATTATTTCGGCCGCGGTTCCAAGAGAACAGTTTCTGACGTTCTTTCATATTCTCGGTCTAATCATCATGCTGATCGGCGCTTTTTCGATCTTTATTTATTTCCTGCGCCGGGATTATCTGCAGGAGCATAATTTTCAAGTTACCTTCGGGGTTTTGTACATCATGGCGGGCATGATCGTCTGGATGAAGCCGGAACTGATCGTTTCCAATTATCCTTTTGTCTTTGCCGGCTGTGTGGTGATCGACAGTGCGATCCGGATGCAGTATGCAATGAATCTGTTTCGGATGAAAGATCAGGGCTGGCTGTGGGTATTGATCAGTGCGCTGCTGGCGGTCCTGCTTTCGGGCTTGATCCTTGTCGGATCACTGGCGCTCGACTGGCAGAAAATTTTGCTGACCATCCTGTTGTGTCTGGACGGGGCAAGCAATCTGCTGACGCTGATCTATGGAAAAATCGCTTTGAAGCGCTATTACCGCAAGGGAGATGCGCAAGTGGCCGTGCAGGATGAAAACTAAAGCAGAGAGAAACAGGATGCAGTCCTGTTTTTTTTTATGTACGTTCATCATATATTGATCGATTGTCTGTTTGCAAAGCAGGTCAAAAGCATTATTTTTGACAAAAACACTGAAACGGCGTACAATCAGTATGTACCCCCTATGGGGGGGATAGGAGCGATGCAAATGGAACAGAAAAACAGAAAAGAAACGATCCGGCTGCTGCAGACAGCCAGAGGACAGATCGATGCTATTTTGCGCATGATGGAAGAAGGACGTTACTGTATAGATATCTCCAATCAGATCCTGGCTACACAGGCGCTGCTGAAGAAAGCCAATGCGCAGGTGCTGACCAACCATCTGCAGACATGTGTCAAAGACAGCATTGAAAATCATACGGATTATGAACAAAAACTGACGGAAATCGAAGAAGTCATTCGAAAACTGGTTCGTTAAAGGAGGAATGAAGCGTGAGGGAAACTTTTTCAATCAAAGGAATGCACTGTGCTTCCTGTGCGGCTGCGGTGGAAAAAATCTTAAAACGGCAGGAGCATGTTCTGGATGTACAGGTGAATCTGGTAAATGAGCAGGCGGTCATCGATTCGGACCAGTACCTGCAGACAGATGCGCTTGCTGCGGCACTGGAAAAGGCGGGTTTTGCGATCGAGCGGATCCAGGAAGTCAAAGAAGAAACATTTCAGGTCACGGGCATGCACTGTGCTGCCTGTTCGGCGGCCGTGGAACGGATCTTGAAAAAACAGCCTTCTGTTGTGCAGGCACAGGTCAATCTGGTGAGCGAGCAGGTCGTGATCAGCTATCTGGGAGAAAGAAATATACAGGCATGGGAGGAAGCGCTTGGCAAGGGCGGCTTTCATCTGCAGGAGAAAAAAGAGAATGCGGTAGAACGGTCGGGTGAAAACATTAGAACCGATAGCGCTGAGGAAGCACTGCCATATGAGCTCGTGATTGTGGAGGCAGAGAAAAAATAAATCTATAATAAAGGGGAAAGAATTGCGGAAAATGGCAGTTCTTTCCCCTTTTATGGTTTTCACACGCCTGTGCCTACCACGTCACCACCCGGTCAATCACCGTCTGCTGTTCCTGACTCGATTTCATCAGCTAACCCCGGGTTGTTTCGATGCTGTCGTGTCTTAACAGATCCGCCAGCAGGGAAATATCGCCGCATTTTTCGATAAAACTCTTGGCAAACCGGTGGCGGAATGCATGCGGATGTACCATTTCCGGTGTCATGTGGTAGGAGAGGGCGATGGTTTTGAGTTGGCTGCGGATGCCGCCTGGAGAGATGGGGGAACCGAAGCGGTTGAGGAAGATGGGACCGTGGGATTTGTGGAGAAAGGAAAGCCATTTGAGGGTATCGGTTCGGAGTGACTGTGGGATGTAGATGCGCCGGACTTTATTTCCTTTGGAATAGATGTCCTTATAGCCGGAGAAAATATCTTCTGCCTGGAACTGAATCACCTCGCTGACCCGGACGCCGGTTGCCGCCATG
>ENA-ORUI01001125-ORUI01001125.1-human-gut-metagenome-genome-assembly--contig:-NODE-1125-length-28873-cov-13.123187_pt1 | contig 28873 bp, 20 predicted proteins | sample MGYA00242078_ERZ509205 | MGnify/ENA primary metagenome ERZ509205 (study PRJEB26280, sample SAMEA2338828) | human gut metagenome | biome: human gut; feature: human-associated habitat; material: faeces... | reverse complement strand
AAAACAAGAAAAACGCTTCTGGAGTGCTGACCAAAAGCGTTTTGTCTACAGTCTGCGCAGGAGGGTTACCCCTCCTGCGTTCCCATCTCATCGGTGGTAGAGCGGATATGTTCTACTGCCGTTTTTACTTGTTCTGCGCAATCCAGGTTGTTCTGGCTCATGGTGTGCACCTGTTCGGCATTAGCTGTGACTTCTTCAGTTACAGCGGACAACTGGGAGATGTTTTCCATAATCTTATTATTGGATTCTGACAATCCCAGAATGTGGTGATTTACTTCTTCCACCTGGGAAGCCAGTGCTTCCATATTTTTGTTCAGCTGTTCGAAAGTCTCGGAAGCGGCCAGGATCTTTTCGCCCTGCTGTTCGGTAGCTTCAATGGAACCGTTGATAGTGTTGACTACCATGTTGGCATTGACATTCAGCTCGTTGGTAATCTTGGTGATCTCTTCGGTAAAGCTCTTGGTCTGCTCTGCGAGCTGACGGATCTGCTGTGCTACAACGGCGAAACCGCGTCCGGCTTCACCGGCACGGGCACTTTCGATGGAAGCGTTCAGGGCTAAAAGATTTGTCTGACCGGAGATTGCCATGATGCTTCCGGCGATAGTTTCCACCTCTTTTGTCTTTTCCTGTAATTTTGCCATGGCGTCGGTGACGGAATGGTTGGTATCCTTGATCATGGCGGACTGCTGTTTTAAGGATTCCATAGCAGCCATGTTCTTACGGATGCTTTCGTTAGAATCTTCGGCGATCTGGACCATCTGCTCGGAGATATGACCGGTCTGCTCGATAGCATTCTGAATCGTACCGGTCATCTGGCTCTGTTCTTCGATGCTGGTGGCAGTCATATTGGTGGCAGAGGAGATCTCCTGCATACTGTTGGCTACAGATTCCGTAGTTTGTACCAGCTGGTTCATAAGATCTGTGGTTTTGGTGGTTTCCTGATGTACGGTCTGGGATACGTCCAGAACATTATCCAGTACTTCTTTTACATGGTTATGTTCTTCCCGGGAAGAACCGATGGCATCATTGTTAAATAATATAGTAATCTTACCGGTTTCCAAAATAATGATTCCAATCAGGAATACCAGCAGGGTAGAGCAGACGGCATTCACATCCTGACCGTAGATTCCCTTCGTAGCCTGAACGATCATGACGATCAGGTAGAGCACGAATAATCCCAAAGCGGTTTTCTTCAGAGATTTTTTCTCATAATAAGGAATCTGTAATATGAAAATGGCGATCAGCGCATAGTGAATGAAACTTGCATCTGTCTGTAAACCGACTAACAGATACTCAATGCCGATCTCGATGGTAGCGAAGACTTTTAATAGTCGTGTCGCCTTATTTCGAAGGTGTGTCACGGCATTTACCACACAGAAAACGGCGATCAGAATGGTATTTGCGTATGTAACAATGGGCGCAATGTTGTGAATTACCAGTTTCAACCACAGATAAAACAGGAACACGATCGCCAAAAGCGAAGAAGCGATAATATAGAACCGGTTCATTCTGATATTGCGTTCCGCGGTATCCGTATAACGATATTTATTATTTTCTTTTATATTCATATTCATAAGTTCCCTCCCTATTTTTATTGATGCTATTTTAAGTGTAACTGTTTTCGTCAATTTTTTCTACATTTTTATTCCATTTTTGAAAAATTTTTTAAAAAAAATCATGGAAATAAAAAATGCAAATTGATACTGATTTTCAATACCAAATGCGCTATAATACTTCTGTTACAACACAAGTACATTAAAATGTTGAGATACGAAAGGATACAGAAGTGTTATGACACTGAAAGAATTGAAAATCGGCAAAAGCGCCGTGATCAAAACCGTCGGTGGTTCCGGAGAACTCAGACAGCATTTCCTGGATATGGGTATGATCCCGGGAGCAGAGGTGACGGTGGTAAAGCTGGCTCCGATGGGGGATCCCATGGAATTGCAGGTGCACGGCTATGAACTTACGTTACGGCTGGCGGAAGCGGATCAGATCGAGATCGCACCTATATCGAAGAGAACAAGAGAACATAAAGGGCTGGACCGGGTGACGGATGCGGAGCACCCGGGTTTAGGTGAGGATGGAAAATACCATTCGAAAAAAGACGAGAATCCTCTGCCGGAGGGAACGACATTAACGTTCGCCCTGGCGGGAAATCAGAACTGCGGCAAGACTACACTGTTCAATCAGCTCACCGGCTCGAATCAGCATGTGGGAAATTTCCCCGGAGTTACCGTAGACCGTAAGGACGGTTCCATCAAGGGGTATCCGGATACTTTGGTGACAGACCTGCCCGGTATTTATTCCATGTCCCCTTACAGCAGTGAAGAGATCGTATCCCGTAATTTTATCCTGTATGAGAAACCCAGAGCTATCATCAATATCGTGGATGCGACGAATATCGAGCGTAATCTGTATCTGACCATGCAGTTGTTGGAAATGAACATTCCTATGGTCGTAGCCCTGAACATGATGGATGAAGTCACCGGCAATCACGGCTCCATCGATGTGAACGCCATGGAAGCGTTCCTGGGAGTACCCGTAATCCCCATTTCCGCTGCGAAAAACGAAGGCGTGGATGAACTGATCCGTCATGCAGTCCATGTGGCAAAATATCAGGAACGGCCGCTGCGGCAGGATTTCTGCGATAAAAACGATCATGACGGTTCCGTACACCGCTGCATCCATGCGGTATGCCATCTGATCGAGGATCATGCGGAGACTGCGAAGCTGCCCCTGCGTTTTGCAGCCAACAAAGCCATTGAAGGAGACCACCTGATCCTGGAGAAGCTGCAGCTGGATGAAAATGAAAAAGAAATGCTGGAGCATATTGTCTGTCAGATGGAGGCGGAGCGTGGCGTGGACAGAAGTGCAGCCATTGCCGATATGCGTTTTGATTTTATCGAGAGATTATGTGAGCAGACAGTAGTAAAACCCAAAGAAAGTAAGGAACGGATCCGCAGTGAGAAGATCGACCGGATCCTCACCGGAAGATATACGGCAATTCCCTGTTTTATCCTGATCATGGTGCTGGTATTCTATCTGACTTTCAATGTCATCGGAGCATGGCTCCAGGGACTGCTGGAACTGGGAATCGGAAAATTGACGGAGATCACTGATGCGGCATTGACGGCAGCTCATGTCAACAGTGCGGTCCAAAGCCTTGTAATAGACGGTATCTTTACCGGTGTGGGCAGTGTACTGAGCTTCCTGCCCATCGTGGTCACTCTGTTTTTCTTCCTGTCTCTGATGGAGGACAGCGGCTATATTGCCCGTGTGGCGTTTGTTATGGATAAGTTGCTTCGAAAGATCGGTCTGTCCGGACGAAGCATTGTGCCGATGCTGATCGGGTTCGGATGTACGGTCCCGGCGGTCATGGCCACGAGAACACTGACCAGTGAGAGAGACCGTAAGATGACGATCCTGCTGACACCGTTTATGAGCTGCTCTGCAAAATTACCGATTTATTCGTTCTTCGTGAGCGTATTTTTCCCGGGAAAGGGCGGACTGATCATGTCGGCATTGTATCTGTTTGGTATCCTTATGGGAATTCTGGTAGCATTTTTATACCGGAGCACGTTATTCCAGGGAGAACCGGTGCCTTTTGTAATGGAACTGCCGAACTACCGTCTGCCGGGAGCCAAAAATGTAGGGCAGCTGTTGTGGGAAAAGGCAAAAGACTTTTTACAGAAAGCATTCACTGTGATCTTCATTGCCACCATCGTGGTATGGTTCCTGCAGAGCTTTGACCTGAAACTGAATCTTGTTGAGGATTCGGCAAACAGTATGCTGGCTATGGTATCCGGTCTGCTGGTACCGCTGTTTCGACCGCTCGGCCTGGGTGACTGGCGGATCTGTACCTCTCTGATCAGCGGATTCATGGCAAAAGAAAGTGTGGTAGCAACCCTGGAAGTATTGTTCGGCAGCAGCATTGCCACGGTACTTACCCCGCTGGCAGCCGCGTCGTTACTGGTATTCAGTCTGCTGTATACTCCCTGCGTGGCAGCCATCGCTTCTGTCCGCAGAGAACTGGGTGGAAAATGGGCCATTGCCGTGGTACTCTGGCAGTGTTTTGTGGCATGGGTGGCAGCCTTCCTGGTACATAGTATCGGCTTGCTGATGGGATTCTAGAAATTTCAGAGGATAAGATGACAAATAGAAAACCTGCAGGGGATTATTCCTCCTGCAGGTATTTTATTACACATTTCAGTTCCGGAGAGATCCATTTGTTCCGGTGATACAGAAGCTGCCGCCAGATATCCGGATGAATCTCTGTCATGGGGAGACTGACGAGATTTCCTTTTGCCAGATCTTCTGCAATAACGAACTCCGGCAGATAGGAGATGCCGAGACCCTGACACAGAAGATTGCGGATCAGCTGGGTATCACCCACTTCCATGATAGGCATGGTCTCCCTACCGTTTTGGGAGAGCAGATCATCCAGTGCAGCCCGGTAACTCATGTTTTTCTCTGTCAGGATCAGCGGATATTCCAGAATCTGTTCCAGGGTGACCTGAGTCTGTCTGGCTAAGGGGTGACCGGCACCGGTGACGAAGTGAATATCCACCGGAGCTTCGAAAGCGGTCACATAATTGTGATTAAAAATACGGCGGTCCAGCGTGTATACAATGTCCACCTGATTCTGTCCCAGCATCTGGAACATTTCATCGGTGCTGGTAGCAATGATCTTCAACCGGATTCCGGGATATTTTTCATGAAAATCTTTAAAACGGCTGTGAAATTCCCAACTGGCCAGGGACTCTGCAATGGCGATCCGCACCAGACCCTCCGGAGCGGTGTTGCCGCTGATGTGGGTGGCTTCAGCGGCGAGACGCAGGATCTGCTGGGCCAGGGGCAGCAGCTTCTCCCCTTCATTGGTCAGGGTTACGGTATGCCCGATCCGTTCAAACAGAGGGATGGACAGCTCCTTTTCCAATTGTTTGATCTGAAAGGATACGGTGGACTGGGTGTAACCCAGACGTCCGGCCGCCAGCGTAAAGCTCTTCAGTTCGTTCACCATAACAAAGGTTTCCAGATTTTTGACATCCATAGGGTAGATACTCTTTCTATATTGTAAATTCAATTCTTCGATCAATGCAATGTAAATAATTTGTTTTTCAAATATTTAAGAAAATTATATAATGAGAAAATAGGGCTGTCAATGCGAAAAGATGGCGAAAATATGGGAAAACAGCAAAAATATATGCCGTATCCCGTGTTTAGAATAAGTGGTTTTGGGAAGGATCAGAGGTATGGAAAACAGAGAAAGACTGGGGAGTCGTTTGGGATTTATCATGCTGTCGGCGGGGTGTGCCATCGGCTGCGGAAATGTGTGGAAATTCCCGTGGATGTGCGGGCAGAACGGTGGCGGAAGCTTCATGCTGATCTATGTGATCTGCCTGATCGTGCTGGGCCTGCCCACCATGATCATGGAATTCTCCGTGGGGCGCGCGGCGCAGACGAGTCCCCTTTATATGTATCGGAAACTGTCCGGCGGCAGGGGCAAATGGAATCTGTGGGGCATCGTCTGTCTCATTGGAAACATTGCGCTGATCGCTTTCTATGCGGTGGTGTCCGGATGGATCCTCTATTATTTTGTAAAATTTCTGACAGGGCAGAATCAGGATTTCGGTTTTGAGAAAATGATCACGACGCCCTCGGTGAATGTGACATATCTGTTAGTCACCTTGCTGATCGCTTTTGTTATTTTAAGCTTCCATCTGCAGGGTGGACTGGAGCGTATTACCAAATATATGATGTCAGCATTGATCGTGCTGATGCTGGTGCTGGCGGTGCACAGCTTTACACTTCCGGGAGCAGGAGAAGGATTAAGCTTTTATCTGATCCCACATTTCTCCAAAATCACCGGTTCTGTGGTGGTGGGCGCCATGAATCAGGCATTTTTCACCTTGTCCGTGGGAATGGGCGGTATGGCGATCTTCGGAAGCTATGTCGGCAAGGACCGTTCTCTCATGGGTGAGTCTATCCATATTATTATCCTGGATACACTGGTGGCAGTGATTGCGGGTATCATTATATTTCCGGCATGCTTCACTTATGATGTGGAAGTGACAGCGGGTCCCAGCCTTCTGTTCGATACTATGGCGACCGTATTTAACAACATGGCCGGCGGCAGATGGTGGGGAACTTTATTTTTCCTGTTTATGGTGTTCGCAGCCATGTCCACAGTGCTGGGTGTGTGTGAAAATATTCTGGCCATGGTCCGGGAACTGACCGGATGGTCCAGACCGGCAGGGTGCGTGGCGTGTGGTGTCGGATGTTTCCTGTTGGCTCTGACGACAGCACTGGGCTTCAGTGTATTTCATTTTCAGCCGTTTGCAGCGGGGACGACCTGGCTCGATTTCTGGGATTTCCTGGTGTCGAATAATATCATGCCCATAGGTTCGATCCTGCTGGCAGTATTTTGTTGTTATAAGGTCGGCTGGGGCTGGGACAAATTCCTGGAGGAAGCAAATGCCGGCAAGGGCTTAAAGGTCCAGCCGTGGATGAAACCGGTGTTCAAATATTTTGTGCCGGCGGCAGTGTTGTTCATCTATGTGTACGGAATGGTAAATTTTGCGTGGAAATAGGAGAAATGAGATCAAGATAGGAAGAGACAAACGACGGTGGGGTGAGAACTCTGCCGTTTTTGTGTATAGGATGAGCAGGGAAGCGGTTGCACCGAGACTCAAAATTGGGTAGTATGTAATTATTCAGAGGTGGTTTTGTGAATAGGGTTCTGAATAGTTATGGCAGTATAAAGAATAGAAGCAGGAGGCATCTATGACAGAGCAGGAGATCCGGACCATATTAAGCAGACAAAGAGAATATTTTGCCACGGGAGCCACACTTTCCCGGGAATTCCGGGCAAAACAGCTGGGAAAGTTAAAGACTTCCCTGCAGTGCCATGAAACAGAATTGAACGATGCATTGCAACAGGATCTTGGGAAAAGCCGGATGGAAAGCTACATGTGCGAGATCGGACTGACGCTCTCGGAGCTGACCTGGATGCAGAAGCACCTGCGTGGGCTGATGCGGGATAAGAGAGTGCTGACACCGTTATCGCAGTTCGCGGCGAGGAGCTTCCGGTCTCCGTCACCCTATGGCACCGTGCTGATCATGAGTCCGTGGAATTATCCGGTGCTATTGACGCTGGATCCGTTGATCGATGCTATTGCCGCAGGGAATACCGCAGTGGTAAAACCCAGTGCCTATGCTCCGGCGACGGCAGCAGTGTTAAAAATGATTTTGGAAGAATGCTTCCAGGCGGAATATGTGGCGGTGATCACCGGCGGCAGAGCAGAGAATCAGGCATTGTTACAGCAGCGGTTTGATATGATTTTTTTCACCGGAGGCAAGACCGTGGGACGGGAGGTGCTTAGAAGTGCTGCGGAATATTTGATCCCGGTGACGCTGGAGCTGGGCGGGAAAAGTCCCTGTATCGTGGATGCTACGGCGAAGCTTCCGCTGACGGCGAAGAGGATCGTATTCGGAAAATATCTAAACTGCGGGCAGACCTGTGTGGCACCGGATTATGTGTTGTGTGATGTCAGGATCCGCGACCGATTGGTGGAAGCCATCCGGGCGGAGATCGCGAGGCAGTTTGGAGCAGATCCCCTGCAGAATCCGGATTACGGGAAAATCATTAATGAGAAGCATTTTCACAGACTGTTGGGTTTGATGGATGCGGAAAAAATCGTCTGCGGTGGACAGTATGACGAGAAGACGTTGCGCATTGCGCCTACGGTGATGGCGGATGTGGACTGGTCGGATGCCGTGATGGGAGAAGAAATCTTTGGACCGATCCTGCCGGTGGTAACTTATAATGCATATGATACAGAGAAAAGCATTGCACAAAATGATTTTAGCGGGGAGGTTTCTGGAACCCATGCTGCCGCGGGAGATTTTGTGGATTGGGCGATCGGCTGTGTGGAGGAACATCCCCATCCGTTGGCACTGTATTTCTTCAGTGAAGATAAAAAAGCCCAGAGACGGATCCTGGATCATTGCCATTTTGGCGGCGGCTGCATCAACGACACCATCATTCATCTCGCCACCAGTGCCATGCCCTTCGGCGGCGTAGGTGAGAGCGGCATGGGTGGGTATCACGGCCGTACCGGATTCGAGACCTTTAGCCATTATCGAAGTATCGTGGACAAAAAGACATGGATGGATCTGCCGATACGGTATCAAAGGTATGATGAGAAAAAAGAGAAGTTGTTGCGGCGGTTTTTGAAGTAATGTCCTGAAAAGTGTAATAAATTACAGAAATAAGTCCTTAAAAGTGTATCGCATATACAGTTTTAAGGACTTATTTCTGTTGACAAGGCAATTTTACTGAGATAGAGTAGAAGTAGATAACTATTGTGAATAGTACAAGGGAGGCAGACATGCGACGGTTTGCATTGGAACGATTAAAAGAATGGAAAGAGAAAAAGAACCGGAAGCCGTTGATCATTCGCGGAGCCAGGCAGGTAGGAAAGACTTGGCTTATGAAGGAATTCGGAGCAAGCTGTTTTGAGAAAACAGCGTATGTCAATTTTGACAGTAATCCCCGTATGAAACAGGTGTTTGATGGAGAGATCAATGTAGAAAGGATTCTTCTGGCAATCAGCGTAGAGACAGGTGTTTCGGTCAAAAGTGAAGATACCTTACTTATTTTTGATGAAATCCAGGAAGTACCGAAGGCACTATCCTCTTTAAAGTATTTTTGCGAAAATGCTCCGGAATATGCTATTGTAGCTGCCGGTTCCCTGCTGGGTGTGGCGATGCACAAGGGCACCTCTTTCCCGGTAGGCAAGGTAGACTTCATGGATCTGTATCCGCTTAATTTTCAGGAATTTTTGTGCGCCTTGGGTGAAGACCGATTTGCAGAGCTTCTGCAGTCCGGGGATACGCAAATGATCACTACCTTCGCTTCCAAATACAAGGATCGTCTGAGAGAGTACTATTATGTCGGTGGTATGCCGGAAGTGGTCCAGTCCTATGTGAATGATAAAGACTTCGGGCGGGTCAGAGAGATTCAGAAAGATCTGCTGAATTATTACCGTCAGGATTTTTCCAAGCATGCGGAGAATTCTCTGGTTCCCCGATTGAACCTGGTGTGGGATTCCATTCCGATGCAGCTGGCAAAAGAAAATAAAAAATATATCTACGGACAGGTGAGAGAGGGCGCCAGGGCAAAAGATTTTGAACTGGCAATCCAGTGGCTTTTGGATTGTGGACTGATCCATAAAGTAAACCGTGTGAGCAAACCGGCGTTACCATTAAAAGCTTATCTGAATCTGGATGCATTTAAAATATACCTGCTGGATATCGGATTGCTGATTGCCATGACGGATCTGGATGCCAGGGTGATCATCGACGGAAACCGGATATTTACAGAATTTAAGGGAGCTTTAACGGAACAGTATGTGCTCCAGCAGTTGATCTCTGAAGTGGGAGTGATCCCCTATTATTACAGTACGGAAAATTCTTCCGGGGAGATTGATTTCATGGTGCAGGGGAAAACTTCCGTCATTCCCATAGAGGTAAAGGCGGAGGAAAACCTCAGAGCGAAGAGCCTGAAGATGTTCTGCGAAAAATATCATCCGAAATATGCGATCCGGACGTCAATGTCGGATTACAGAGAGCAGGAATGGATGACGAATATTCCGCTTTATCATATAGATTATGTTAAAAAATATGTTGAAGAATAAATAAAAGGAGAAAAAAATGGCAGAGTTAGAAAACAGTAAGGATTTAATCAGTGTGTTATGGAGTGGAGCGGATATTCTTCGTTCTAAAATGGATGCTAATGAGTATAAGGACTACTTATTAGGAATTGTTTTTTATAAGTATCTTTCGGATTCGTTTTTAATCAAGGTGTATGATTTGATCTATGATGAAAAGCCGGAGAACTTGAAGGTTGCTTTAGAGGCATACAAAGAAGCTCTGGAAGATAGCAGCGCAGAAGAATTAAAAGAACAAATCAAGTCAGAATGTCATTACGTAATTGAACCGGAACTTACATATACATGTTTTGCTGATGCGGCAAGGAACAATTCATTTAATCGAGAGCAGTTGCAGAAAGCCTTTAATAATATTGAACAAAGCGACCCTTTGTTTGCAGATTTATTTACGGATATTGACTTATATTCTAATCGTTTGGGGACTGGAGATCAAAAACAGAGTGATACTATTTCAAATTTGATTAAGGAAATTGATAAAGCAGATTTATTGAATTCAGATGCAGAGATTTTAGGAAATGCTTACGAGTACCTTATCGGTCAGTTTGCATCGGAAACAGGAAAGAAAGCGGGAGAGTTCTATACGCCTCAGGCAGTATCAAAGATTTTGACAAGAATAGCGATCGCAGGACAGGAAGATAGAAAAGGATTATCTGTATATGATCCTTGCATGGGTTCGGGATCTCTTCTGCTAAATGCAAAGAAATATGCGAAAGAACCTAATTACATTAAATATTATGGACAGGAACTGAACACTTCAACATATAACCTGGCCAGAATGAATATGTTTTTGCACGGAATAGTACCGGAAAATCAAGTTCTTCGAAATGGTGACACTCTTGACGGAGACTGGCCGACTGGCGAAGAAACTGATTTCAATATGGTGTTGATGAATCCACCGTATTCCGCAAAATGGAGTGCAGCTGCAGGATTTTTACAGGATGAGAGATTTAGCGATTATGGTGTGCTTGCACCCAAGTCAAAAGCCGATTATGCTTTTTTATTGCATGGCTTGTATCATCTGAAAAGTAATGGAACAATGGCAATTGTGTTACCACATGGTGTACTTTTCCGTGGCGCGGCAGAAGGTAAGATAAGAGAAAAATTACTTCGCTCCGGTAATATTTATGCGGTTATTGGATTGCCGGCAAACCTTTTCTACAATACATCAATTCCTACATGTATTGTTGTTTTAAAAAAACACAGAGAAGGTCGAGATGTTCTCTTCATTGACGCTTCACAAAAGTTTGAAAAAGGTAAAAAACAGAATGCCATGACTGATGGACATATTGATTCAGTTATGAAACTTTATAATGAAAGAGTAACGGTAGATAAAGAAGCATACCTTGCAAGTTTTGAAGATATTGAACGAAATGATTTCAATTTGAATATTCCTCGATATGTAGATAATTTTGAGAAGGAAGAAGAGATTGATCTAAATGAACTTTTGGTAAGTATGACAAACACGGATAAGGAATTGGAACAGGCACAAGGAGACTTTTTATTACTTATGAAAGAATTGACCTCACCGGATGAAGATGTCATGTTTGCTTTGAATGAGTTAATTAGAAAGATGGAGGGGTGATGGACATGGCAAAGCCTAAAATTAGATTTAAAGGATACACAGACGATTGGGAACAGCGTAAGTTGGATGATTGGGGAGATTTTTATTACGGAAGAAGCTGTCCTAAATGGTCAGTAACAGAGAATGCAACCATTCCGTGTATTCGATATGGAGAACTTTATACGAAATTTGGAGCAAAAATAGATAGAGTTTACTCCTATACAAATATGCCACCAGAAAATCTTAGATTTAGTAAAGGAACAGAGGTTTTAATTCCACGAGTTGGGGAAGATCCTATGGACTATAACCACTGTACATGGCTATCTATGCCGGATATTGCGATTGGTGAAATGATTTCTGTATTCAACACAGATAACAATCCATTGTTTACAGCAACAATGTTTAACGCTACATTGCAGAATGACTTTGCCATGAGAGTGGAGGGTGGAAGCGTTACGAATCTTTATTTTGAAAAGTTGAAGAATATAGAAGTTTCGTTTCCTTCTATCTTAGAGCAGGAGAAGATCGCAGCATATTTTGAGGACCTCGACCACCTCATCACTCTTCACCAGCGAAAGTGCGAAGAAACAAAAAAACTTAAAAAATATATGTTACAAAAAATGTTCCCACAAAATGGACAGACAGTTCCCGAAATTCGATTTGCAGGTTTTACAGATGCTTGGGAACAGCGTAAGTTAGGGGATATGATGGATGTTACATCTGTAAAACGTATCCGTCAGTCTGATTGGACGGATTCAGGTGTCAGATTTCTGAGAGCGAGAGATATTGTTGCAGAATCTAAAAATGAGGAAGTTAGTGAACCTTTATTTATATCACAAGAAAAATACGATGAATATAGTGCAGTATCGGGTAAAGTGGAAAAGGGCGATTTGTTGGTTACAGGTGTTGGTACTATTGGCGTTCCAATGCTTATAAATAGCGAAGAACCGCTATATTTTAAGGATGGTAATATAATCTGGTTTAAAAATAAAAATGCGATAGATGGAAGATTTTTTTATCATTTGTTTAATGGCTTGAATGTACAGAAATTCATAAAAGAATCGGCTGGAACAGGGACGGTAGGAACATACACAATAGAAAATGGGAAAAAGACGCCTATAAATTTACCGCTTCGAAAAGAAGAACAAGAAAAAATCGGAGAATATTTCTCCAACCTCGACCACCTTATCACTCTTCACCAGCATAAGTATGAACAATTACAAAGTATGAAGAAATTTATGCTTCAGAATATGTTTGTATAAGTAAAAAACAAAAAAATAATGAAAAATTTTATAAGCAGTCACTTGGTAGAAAAAAGATTTTAAGGAATAGTATAATTTGTGGCTTGCGATGATACACATCGTAAGCTTCAAAATTATAAATAAAGATAATTTGATTTTTGTAGACAATAATTAGAATACAATATATCAAAAAAACAAACGTTATTTTCATTATACTCAAATAAACAGAGTCTGTTTGGGAACAGCGTAAGTTGGGGGATGTATTGGTTAGCTTGCAGAATAATACACTTTCCAGAGCAGATTTGTCAAATGAAACAGGTGTTGCAAAGAATGTCCATTATGGAGATGTACTTATCAAGTTTGGAGAAGTTTTAGACGTAAGTAAAGAGCTGCTTCCAATGATTTCAGATAAAAGTATTTTAATCAAATATAAAACTTCATTTTTGCAAAATGGAGATGTGATTATTGCTGATACAGCAGAGGACACAACAGTTGGAAAGTGCAGTGAAATAGTAGGATTGAATGATGAGGTGGTGCTATCTGGATTACATACTATTCCATATAGACCAGTAGAAAAATTTGCTCCTAAATATTTGGGATATTATTTAAATTCCGATGCGTATCATAATCAGTTAATACCTTTGATGCAGGGCATAAAAGTTACATCAATTTCAAAATCTGCTATGCAGGATACAGATATTATTTATCCTAAGTCAAAGGAAGAACAGACTGAAATTGGAAACTATTTTGATGCTCTTGACCACCTCATCACTCTTCACCAGCGAAAAAATATTTAATTTTAGAAAAAATTACACTTGTTTGGGAACAGCGTAAGTTAAACGAGATTGCCGATAAGGTAACAGAGAAGAATAAAAATAATAAATTTTCGGAGCCATTTACAAACTCAGCAGAACAAGGAATCATTAGTCAGAAGGACTATTTTGATAGAGAGATTGTGAATGATGAAAATCTGAATGGTTATTATATAGTCAGGAAAGATGACTTCATTTATAATCCAAGAATTTCTGTAACGGCTCCTGTTGGACCGATAAATCGGAACAGACTTGGCAGAAATGGCGTAATATCGCCACTTTATACGGTATTTAGAACGCATGATATAGATAATCTGTATTTGGAATTTTATTTCAAAACTACAAAGTGGCATCGCTTCATGAAATTAAACGGAGATTCAGGCGCTCGGTTTGACAGATTTACGATTTCGTCAACACAGTTTATGGAAATGCCAATTCCATATCCGACGTTAGAGGAACAGCGAAAAATTGGGGCATATTTTGAATCGCTCGACACCCTCATCACTCTTCACCAGTGTAAGTGCTATCTTTTATTCAAGTTACTACATAACGATTGGGAACAGCGTAAGTTAGAGGTTTTCGGAAAAGCAACTGGCGGAACATCCATAGAATCTGAGTTCTCTGAAGATGGAATATATAAGGTGATCAGTATAGGAAGCTACTCTGAAAATAGCGTATACAACGACCAAGGAATCAGGGCAATTAAATCTGATAAAACCAGTAACCGTGTCTTGAATCAGAACGATTTAACAATGATATTGAATGATAAAACTACATCTGGAAATATTATCGGAAGAGTGCTTTTGATTGAAGAATCGGGCATTTATGTATATAATCAGCGGACTGAACGTATTGAAATAAACTTAGATGAGTATGATCCTGTATTTCTTTATGAAATGCTAAATGCTCCAAATATAAGAGAAAAAATCATAAAACAAGCACAAGGAAATACGCAAATTTATGTCAATTGGACAGCTATATCTTTGCTTGAATATATGATTCCGTCAAAAGAAGAACAAGTGAAAATTGGTGAGTATTTACATAGTATAAGTAATCTCATCACTCTTCACCATCGCAAGTACACCGACACATTAAAAGCACCATAAAACGATGCAAACAATCGTAAGCCAAAATAAAATATAGAATAAACATAAAAGTGGTAAGATATGGTATACTAAAATAAAAATTGTTTATATCTATTAAGAAACCAGACAAGATATATGTGGTAAAAGTACACGTTGAAAAATCCAAGTTAATTGTGTTGGGAGGCTACTATGGCGGAATTAGAAGCAGTAATAGAACAAAAACTTATTGAACAGTTGATTTATGGGGATTCACAATGGATTTACCGGAATGATTTAAAAACAGAGGAAGATCTTTGGAATAATTTTAGATATATTCTGGAGCAGAATAATAAAGAAAGATTGAATGGGGACCATTTGTCTGATTCTGAATTTGAACAGGTAAAGAACCAATTGCAGTTTTCTTCATTCTATAAAGCAGGAGAATGGCTGGTTGGTGAAAATGGAAAGGTTATGGTCCATGTACAGCGAGATACTGAGAGACTCCATTTGGTTGTGATGAACCATGAACATATTGCTGGCGGTAGTAGTGTCTATGAGGTGATTAACCAGTATAGAGCACTGGCGGACGAGGATAGTCGACAGAACAGAAGATTTGATGTCACCCTTATGATTAATGGTTTGCCTTTGATACATATAGAGTTAAAGAACAAGCAACATTCTTACATGGATGGATTTTGGCAGATCAAAAAGTACATTGGTGAAGGTAAATTTACAGGTATTTTTTCAGCTGTGCAAATGTTTGTTATCAGCAACGGCGTGGATACGAAATATTTCTCCGCAGCAAGTGATGCAGATCTGAATCCCAAATTCATTAGTGGATGGCTGGATAGAGAGAATAATCCTGTTTCAGATTATCTTGATTTTGCCAAGAGTGTACTCCGAATCCCGGAAGCACATGAGATGATAGCAAGATATACAGTCTTAGATGAAGATGCCAAGCGACTGATTTTGCTCCGCCCCTATCAGATACACGCGATAGAGGCTATTCGTGATGCGTCCAAAACAGGACAGTCCGGTTATGTATGGCATACAACAGGTTCGGGAAAAACTTTGACGTCTTATAAAGCAACCAGAAATTTGTTGATGGATATCCCAACGATTGATAAAACTATTTTCCTGATTGATCGAAAAGATTTAGACACACAGACCACAATGGCATTTCAGGCATATGCGAATAATGACATTATTGATGTGGATGAAACGGACAATGTTTTCGATCTGAAAAGAAAATTAAAATCAGATGATCGTCAGGTAATTGTGACAACGATTCAAAAATTACAGAGACTTATTACGAAAAAATTGGAGGAAGGATCGTCAGAATATAATAAAATAAAAAATCTCAAAATTGCATTTGTTGTAGATGAGTGTCACAGAGCGGTGACGCCTGGAACGAAAAGAGAGTTAGAAAGATTTTTTAGAAATTCATTATGGTATGGATTTACCGGAACACCAAGATTCGCAGAAAATGCATATCCTCAAATGGGAGATTTGCCACGTACCACAGAAGAATTATATGGAAAACAGTTACATAAATATACGATTCAGAATGCAATCCATGATAACGCAGTACTGGGATTTCAGGTAGAGCATAATGGACCGAAAAATATGGCAGATGAGACTGATAGTAGTGTATATGAAAGTGAAGCACATATGCTCAGCGTGCTGGATGTGATTTTAAACAAATCATATCACAAATTAGGATTTCAAAACGGGAAAGGAAAAACATATGAAGGACTATTAACAACCAGTTCCATTCAGATGGCACAGAAATATTATGATTTGCTCAAAAGGGTAAAAAATGGAGAAACAGAATTACAGATAGATGAAAGAATAAAGCAGGTTTTGCCGGATTTTCCTAAATTTGCAATAACGTATTCCGTTACGGAAAATGAAGAAGGTTCTCATGTGAACCAGCAGAAGATGCAGGAATCTTTAGATGATTATAATGAAATGTTTGGTACGAAATACGAACTTGCTCAAATACAAGGTTATAATGGAAATTTAAATAAGCGTTTGGCAAGAAAGGATCCAAAATTTCAGAGTAGAAATGAACAATTGGATCTGGTAATTGTTGTAGACAGATTATTAACAGGTTTTGATGCACCTTGTATGTCTACTATATTTATTGATAGGCAGCCTATGGGCCCACATGATTTGATTCAGGCTTTTTCCAGAACCAATCGTATCTATGATAAAAATAAGACGTATGGTCAAATTGTTACATTTCAGGCACCAAAACTGTTTAAGGAAAGTGTAGATAATGCAGTAAAACTCTATTCTGCAGGCAGTACGGAATCGGCATTAGTGGCAGAGTGGGATGAAATAGAACCGGCATTTCGTAAAGCATTGAAGGCACTTAGAGTTTCGGCAGAGACTCCGGAAGAGATTCCCGGAATGTCAAGGAAAGAAAAGATTGTATTTATAAAGATGTTCCAGAATTTTGACAAGCTGTTTGCACAGTTGAAATCCTTTACACAGTATGATGACAGCATGTTAGAAGAATATGGTATAACACAAGACGAATATGAAGATTATGTGGCACATTATTTGAACGTAAAAGAAGAGGTACAGCCGAAGCCTGATGATCCTCAAGATGGTGACGAAGAACCGACGATTAATATGGATTATGAGCTTATGGCATACAGTCATACCAAGATTGACTATGAGTACATTATTAATTTGATTCAGAACATTGTAACACCCAGTGACGATGAAGAAGTTGCGCCTGAACAGCGTCAGAAACAAATTGAGGAAGTGAAGCAATATATAGGGGATTTGAGCAAAGAGAATCCTAAGGTAGCAGCACTTATGTCTGACTTGGTATATGATATTGAACTGGATGAAGACAGATATAAGGGAAAGTCTATTCGTAATGTCATAGAGAATATGAAGCACAACTGTATAGAAAAAGTAGTATCTGAATTTTGTATTACATGGTGCGTTTCAAAAGATGATGTTATGTACGCAGCAACACATTATCGCAACGGAGAGATTCCAAATGAGAATGCTATTAAAGTAACAGCCGATTTTCCCCGTTACAAGGCTGCGCAGGAGCAGGCAATTCCTAAGTTTAAATATTATACAATGTTAATCGCAGACTTAAAAAAGACTTTGGACGAGGAGGTAAAACCCTTACTAAACAATTAATATTCTGTACTGTTCATATCAGCGTAAGTAGTACAAGAAATGGAGGCAGCTTATGCTTAATGATATGAACAGTACAGAACTGTTTTGCGAATATTATAAACAATGGATTGAAGTGTACAAAAGAGATGCCATCAGGGAAGCAACTTTGGCAAAATATCAGATGACACATAAGTGGGTGGAGAAGCTTGTTCCGGAGTTGAAAGTATCAGAATTAACAAGAAATGCCTATCAACAGCTTTTAAATGATTATGCAAAAGAGCATGAGAGGCAAACAACCCTGGATTTTCATCATCAACTGAAGGGGGCAATTCTTGATGCAGTAGATGAGGGATTAATTGAAAGGGATCCTACCAGAAAGGCAATCATCAAGGGAAAAACACCAAAAGTAAAGAAAATCAAGTATTTGAACCAGTTTGAACTTCATACTTTGATTGCACATCTTGATATAAAGGAGAATCCAAATTGGGATTGGTTTATTCTTCTCGTATCAAAAACGGGTATGCGATTTTCGGAAGCCCTGGCGATTACACCGGCGGATTTCGATTTTGCGAGGCAGACATTATCTGTAAGTAAGACATGGGATTATAAGGGGGACGGAGGATTCCTGCCCACTAAAAATAAATCATCCGTAAGAAAAATACAGATAGACTGGCAAATAGTAGTGAAATTTTCAGAACTGGTTAAAAATTTACCGGAGGATAAACCTATTTTTGTAGGAGAGGAAAAAATATATAATTCCACAGTAAATGATGTACTTGCCAGACACTGTAAAGAGTGTGGAATCTCGGTAATCTCTATTCATGGTCTTCGTCATACGCATGCGTCGCTACTTTTATTTGCGGGTGTATCCATTGCCAGTGTAGCCAGAAGACTGGGACATGCAAGTATGACAACTACGCAGAAAACATATCTACATATTATTCAGGAATTGGAAAATAAAGATGTAGATCTGGTAATGAGAACATTATCAGGACTGTAAAATAATGTAACCGTTAATACTTACGCTGATTTGTGAAAAAATATATGGAAGAATAAAGGAGTGAGCGAGCATGAAAGTAAATTTTGATCGTACAAAATGTATCACAGCAGTAGTATTATTACTGGCCGCCATTTTATCGGTAACGGTCATTGGAAAATACGTCTCCGCACCGGAGAATCATCAGAAGACCATCGCCTCTCTGGATGAGAAAAAACAGACTGTCATGGAGCTGACGGCGGCATCCACGGTGACCTCGGCGCTGATCACTTTGCTTCCGGGCGACACGGCAACACCCATCGCAGAGAAAATGGCAGATGTCAGCGGATACCTACTGGTGGTCCTTTGCGCTATCTATCTGGAAAAATATCTTGTGACGATTACCGGCTATGTGGCATTTACCTACCTGATTCCGATTGCCTGCGGATTATGGATATTGAATCTGGTTTTTGAAAATGCTACGGTGCGTAAACTGGCGGCAAAACTTGCAGTATTTGGCATTGCCATTTTTCTCGTGGTTCCGGCCAGCGTAAAGATTTCTGACCTTATCGGAGACACCTATCAGGCCCAGATCGAAGCTACCATTGAGGATGCCAGGAACACACAGAGCATACTGGAAAACAGTGGCGTGGTGGATGATGACACTAATGCGACGGAAACAACCGGAATCGGAACAAAAGAAGCTTCTGGAACTGTTACAGGAAATGTGCAGGAGAAGGACAACAATAACTCCGGATCTGTCTCAAACATTTTCGACTGGGCAAAAGATGCCATTTCCGGCGCTAAAGATTCGGTGGCAAATGTTGTGGAAAATGTGACAATTTCTACCGAAGAACTGGTACAGAAGGTGGAGAATTCCCTCAATCACTTTATCGAGGCGGTTGCCGTGATGATCATTACTTCCTGCGTGATTCCGATGTTGGTACTGTTGCTGTTCTTCTGGATGGTGAAGATCGTGCTGGATGTGGATCTGAGTGGCGTGAAGATCAAGGGGATGCTGCCGGAACGTAAGGAATAGAAGTAATCTCGCAGATAAACATTCCCCATTTAGCAACAGATTTTTTTGTACCTATCCGGGTAGACACGGATGAATATCGAAAGAATTATATTGCATATTAAAGTAGTGTTTTTATACAAAGGAGGTCCCCCTATGTCCCAACCCATCCAATCCGAAGCCCACCTCACGACCTTCGAAGCCATCAGCATGATCGTCGGCAACAGCATCGGTACCGGTATCATCGCCGTTCCGTATCTTGCCACGAAGAACAGCATGCTGGATGTCGTGTGGATGGTATTGATCGCCTATTGTGTGAACGTGATCCTGCACCTGATCATTGCCGAGCTGTCTTACAATAACGGTGGTGTCCAACTGGTGAAGAGCTTTGAAGGAGAGCTGTTTCATGGGAAAATGAAGCAGATCTTCAGCTGGAGTGTATTTATTGTCTATGGACTGGCAATTATGATCGGTGTCAGCGGCAACATCAACGGTGGCGCCCAGATTTTTGTGAACTGGTTCGGAATGCCTTTTGTGGCGGCGCAGGTTTTGTACTATGTGATCGCCGGAGTTGTGGTGTTTATCGGCATGAAAGCCGTGGGCATCGCGCAGAAATACGCAGTCATTGTCCTCATGGGCATTGTGGCAGTGATGACGGTAGGCACATTTATGCATCCGCTGAATTCTTTGCAACGGGCACAGTTCCACTGGAATAATCTGCTGGCGCTGTACAGCATGGTGGTATTCGCCACTTCTGCCAATCAGGCAGTGATCCAGGTGGTGAAAGGTCTGGATGGCAACGCGAAACAGATCCGCCGCTCCATCTTCATCGGTTTTGGGCTTTCTTCAGTGTTTGTCCTGATCGTGACGGGCACGGTTCTCCTGGGAACCAAGGGAGCACTGGAAAAAGAACTGGCATACATGCAGTTGGGAGAGAGCATCGGTACCTGGGCAATGATCCTGGCAGGGGTATTTTCCCTGTTTGCTTTACTTACCACGTTCTGGAGCAATACTCTCGCCCTCCGCGATGTGGTTCATGAGCAGATCGGCAGCGGCAACCGCATCAGCTGGCTGATCGCCACAGTCCCCTGCATCCTGTTTGCTGTGTTTGGCGTGAACAGCTTTATCGTTCTGACCCGGATCATGAGTGGCGTTGTGGTACTGGTGAGCATCATGCTGGTGCTGACCTATGGAAAGTCCAGGAAAAAAGCCGGTAGCAGTCCTATCTGCGGCGTGATCGGCACAGTGCCGTTTCAGGTGCTGATGGTGCTGTCTACGCTGCTGTCTGCAATCGGTGCGTTGATCCCGTTGAGCTGATTTCAAAAAAACTCAAATACAATAGTGAAACAGATTAAGTGACAGAAAAGAGATTCCTATGTATACCTCTCAAAATTTTCAAATTCGGGACGAAGAGACTTTTTCCCTTCGCATCCCGACGGACAGAGAATATAAAATATTGCAGCTGACAGACCTGCACCTTGGTTTCGGCATATTTTCCCGGAAAAAGGACAGACTGGCGCTGGCAACGGTGACGGAGCTGGTCCGCCGGACGGGACCGGACCTGATCGTCCTGACCGGTGATTCTGTGTTCCCGTTTTTCCCCAAAAGCGGGACGATGAATAATAGAAAACAGGCGCAAAAGCTGTTAGCGTTTCTGGATGGTTTTCGGATTCCCTATACGTTTGTCTTTGGCAATCATGACTGTGAGATGGGGGCTGCATGCAATAAAGAGCAACTGGCGGAGATTTTTGCAACGGGAAAATACGCTGTTTTTACTAAAGGAAGATATGAGCATAGTCCTCAAAACCCCATTGCCGGCGTCGGAAATTTTGTACTCGATCTGATCGATGGAGAAGGCAGAGTTCTCCTGCCACTCATCCACCTGGACTCTAACATGTACGGTGACGGCTGGTTTTTCAGCGGTTTCGACTGCATCCATGAGGACCAGACGGACTGGTGCATGGAGAAATTGAACGAGAGAAAAGTACCGGCTATGGCATTTTTCCACATGCCGCCCGCGGAGTTCAAGGAAGCCTACGAGAAGATGAAACTAGGCGATCACAGTGTGATCTATGAACACGGCAGTATCGGAGAAAAGGATGAGTATTTCGGAATATCGAACCGACCACCTCATTTTTTCGAAAAAGCAGTGGATAACGGCTGGCTGAAATGGATCTTCTGTGGACACGATCATCTGAATACGTTGTCACTGACCTATAAAGGTATCCGCATGACTTACGGAATGTCCATTGATTATCTGGGATATTCCGGCATCGCGAAGCAATATATCCAGCGGGGAGCCACGCTGATCACGCGTAAGACAGATGGCAACATAGACATCACTATGGTACCGTTGACAACGGTTGTTTCGACACGAGTAAGGGGAGCCTGATCATGGACTCCCCTTAATGGTTCAAAGTAGAAATTAGTAATTGATACCGCTGATGCCGAGTACTCCGTTCTGGACATTGAAGGTGATGTTAGGACCGTCACCGGTGCTGTAGAGGGTGAAGCCTGCCATACTGGGGCTTAATTCGGACAGATCAGCATTAGCCATAGAATCTTTCAGCTCAGGGGTGAAGATTTTGTCTGCACCTAAGGCAATCAGATCTTCCCTGGTTTCGATCACACTGCCATCGCCCAGAGCAACATAGACCGGATAATTGACCAGATCAGCGAGAGCATCCAGATCTTCAGCGGCTACGGCATCCTGGATCTTTTTAGCGAAAGCGGTAGCATCCTCTGTGGGAACTGCAAAGTTGTCTTCATAGGCTCCTTCCGCCGTAGAGGTGCTTTCGGTGGATGCGGTTTCAGTATTGGCTTCTGTATTGCTTTCTGTAACCTGGCTTTCGGAAGCTACGGTGCTTTCCGCAGAGGCAGCAGCTCCGTTTCCGTCACTGCCGCAGGCAGCAAAAGATAATACCATAACAGTGGTTAAAAGTGCACAGATAAATTTGTTTTTCATAATAAAACTCCTTTCGTAATAAAACCATTTTTTACAGGTCTCTGATGATTAGACTGTACAGTCTTCAGAAAAGTTGCATAAGAAATAAATTTTTTTAAAAATATCAAAAACATCCACCCAAAAGAAAAACCTTCTGTTAAAATGTAAAAATAAGACAGATGAAAACAATAGAATAGGAAACTACCATGGAACCATATTACTATCAGAAAATGAACAAGCCCCAGCAGGCCGCCTATCACGCTATGCAGCAGGGAGTGCTGGCGCTGGCAGACGAGATCCAGCTGCCGCGGATCCCGGCGGAAGAATTGTATGACGTATTTTTCCGACTGCGGCTGGATCATCCGGAGATCTTCTGGGTGGTGAGTTATCGGTATAGATATTATCAGGACTCCCCCAACATCATCTTCGTGCCGGAGTATCTGTTTGAGAAAAATAAGATCAGAGAACATCAGAAAGCCATGCAGTCCCGGGTGGAAAAGCTGGCAAGATCTGCCGCAAAGTTCACAGAGTGGGAAAAAGAGAAGTACATTCACGACTTTATCTGCGAAAATATCACCTACGATAAGTTGAAAAAGCCCTATTCCCATGAGATTATCGGACCGCTGGGACAGGGCGTGGGTGTCTGCGAGGGCATTGCCAAATCGGTGAAGGTGCTTTGTGATGCGCTGGGTGTGTGGTGTGTAATCGCTATCTGCGGCAACAATCCGGAGAAAGGGATCAAGTACCGTCACACTTGGAATATTGTGCGGATCGGCGGGCAGTATTACCATCTGGATGCCACATTTGACAATACATTGGGAAAACATCAGGGCAATGCGGAAGCACCCGGAGAGATCCGCTACGACTATTTCAATCTGGGAGATAAAGCAGTGTTCCGGGATCATGAACCGTTGATCGCCCCGGCACCCGGCTGTCCGGACAACGATCATTTTTATTACAAGGAGAAAAAACTTTCCTTTACGAAAACGGAAGAAGTATATAAAAGAGCACAGCAGATGGCGAAAAAAGGCCGGGCCATGACGTTCCAGTGGCGGGGAGGCTATCTGACCAGAGAAGTCCTGCAGGAACTGTTGGAACTGATCCGCAAGGCAGGCGAGGAGCGGCAGAAGACCGCCCGGATCAGTCTCAACTGGCCACAGGCGGTCATTCATTTCAGCTATGTGGAAAATGCAGGCATCCCGGAGCCGGAGGTCGTCATGGAAGACGCCAACGAAGGAGAACAGTTTGACACCGGGGAATAAAGGTATGGGATGATGTCAGGATCAAGAATTCTTCGACTTCAATGCGCACTCCCGGAATAACGCATTGACGGCCAGCTTATAGTCGCTGGCATCTGTGGCTTTGCGGATCTTTTTTACGTATTTGTCCGGAGATTCGAAGCTGTGGCTTAAGAAAGTCCAGAGATCCTTCATCTTATAGAGCGTATTGGTATCGCCGGACATGATCTCCTGATAACCGGTCAGGAGGGAAGTGTGGAATTCCTTCAGGACAGCCAGACGCTCTTCACAAGACGGCAGCGCAACACTCTCCGTGGAGGCAGCCTTCAATTCCTGCAATAATCCCGGATTCTGCAAAATTCCCCGGCCGATCATGACCGTATCGATACTGGGAAGCTTCGTAAGAATCTGCGTTAGCGACTCCGGAGAGGTAATATCCCCGTTATAGCACAGCGGACATTGCAGGGCTTCCACCGCCTCTGCGAAAGCTTCCAGATGGGGTGTCCCCTTGTAACCTTCCTTTTGCAGTCTGGGGTGAATGATCAGCTCCTTCATGGGAAATTTTTGATATATTTTCAGTAACGGAGCCCACTCATCAGGACATTCCATGCCGATGCGGGTTTTAATGGAAATTTTCAACGGGCATTTTTCAAAAATTTCGTCCAGAAAAGTCTCCAGTTCCCGGGGCGTACCTAAGAATCCGGCACCGCGGTTTCTTGCTACCACTGTTCCGGAAGGGCAGCCCAGATTCAGATTGACCTCGTGGTAGCCATATCCGGCCAGCTGCTCTGCCAGCGACAGAAATTCCTCCGCCTTATTGGTCAGGATCTGCGGTAGGGTGTACATGCCCACATTATGTTCCGGAAGCACATCGTTGCGTTCTCTGCTGTTCATGTGCCGATTGGAGATAAAAGGGGTAAAATATTTGTCCATGCCGCCGTAACAGCGGTTCCAGTTAGTGCGAAAATTATAAGTGGTCAGTCCCTCCATGGGGGCAAGATAATATTTCATAAAAAATGTATGCCTTTCCGTAACCTGCAAGCGTTCCACTGCATTTCCGGCGTATGCTTTCGCAGATTGTACTTTGTATCGCGTGTTTTGCCAAATCCCTTATTCAGAGATATTCTCAATAACGGGATTGCCCTTTACATGATTATAAACAGTTACTATTATAATAGAGATAGTAAAAATTGCAAAGAAAACCGCAAAGATCCAAAAAGAAAGCGGCTGGAAGAAGGAATAAAGATCATGACTGAAAAAACAGAAAATAATACCATAAACCTAACCACCAACGAACGCACCCAGCAGGCGATCACCATTTCCGGCAACCCCGGGAAACCGGTCGGGGAGGATGGGGAGAAGATGCTGCGCCGCATGAACGAAAGCCACTACGCAGTGACCGGCTGGGCGCTGGAACACTGGAAGATCCGGGAGAATGACCGGATTCTGGACATCGGCTGCGGTGGAGGAGCAACTCTGAAACGCATGAGTGAAGAGGTGCGTGACGGACATCTGACCGGAGTGGATTATTCCGCCACTTCACTGGAACTTTCCGGAAAAACCAATGCAGAAGCACTGCAGCAGGGAAAAATGGATCTCGTGGAAGCCTCAGTGGAAAAACTGCCCTTTGCGGACAATGCTTTTGACAAGATCATTACGGTGGAAAGCTTTTATTTCTGGCCGGATCCCGCGGAGAATCTGAAAGAAGTCTACCGGGTATTGAAGGAGCAGGGAACCTTTTTACTGGTGGCCGACATTTACCAGAAGGAGGATCTGCCAGAACAGGTGCGGGAAAACATTCAAAGATTCCATCTGTTTAATCCCACACCGGAAGAATTCCGGGAACTGCTGGAAAATGCAGGATTTGAAGAGGTACGGATTCGCTTAAAAGACGGCGAGGACTGGATCTGCGCGGAAGGGCACAAATAAGCAGTAGAACCCTTCGGAAAAACGCAAAAATCGGGTGGAAGTCCGAAACGGAACACGCTAGAATCAGAAACGTAGAAAATGTGAAAGTATCCATGAAAATATTCAAAGGAGAAAACAATAACCATGTATAATCAGAATTATAAAGTAGAACTTCCCCAGTTCCCGGACCGGGAGGTGTCCATAGCAGAATACGGCGCGAAGAGCGGCGATTTGCAGATCGAGACCGGCAGACACAATGCGGAGGCCATTAACCGCGCGATCCGCGAGGTGTCTGAGCAGGGCGGTGGTATGGTAAGAGTTCCCGCAGGCATCTGGGCAGTGGCTCCGATCCGGCTGTTAAGTGGTGTCAATCTGCACCTGGACAGTCAGGCTATGTTAAAATTCATCAAATCAAAAGAGGATTATCCCCTGCGCATTACCAGTTATGAAGGGCAGGACTGCATCCGTACCGTGTCTCCCGTCACAGCGGAAAATGCGGAAAATATCGCCATCACCGGAGATGGTATCATAGATGGAAGCGGTGATAAATGGCGACCGGTCAAGAAATTCAAGATGACGGCAAAACAGTGGGATGCGCTGTTTCAGATCAGTCCTTATGTGATCGAGACGAAAGAGACGGAGATTTGGATGCCTACTGAGTCCATTCTGGAAGGCAATCGCCATAACATCCAGGGAACCACCGAAGAGGCACTGGCTGCTGCGGCACCTTATTATGATTTTTACCGTCCGGTAATGGTCAGCCTGCGTTATTGTAAAAAGGTATTGTTACAGGGCGCAACGTTTATGAACTCTCCGGCATGGAACATACATCCCTATTTTTGCGAGGACCTTACTGTGGACGGTGTGAAGATCCGTAATCCGTACTTTGCACAGAATGGTGACGGCATCGATGTGGAATCCTGCACCAATGTGCACATTCACCACAGTACTTTCGAGACCGGTGACGATGCTATCTGCATGAAATCCGGCAAAAATGCCATTGCCCGCAGGATCGAAGGCCCCTGCAGCAATGTCTACATTCATGATTGTCTGGTGAATGAAGGCCATGGCGGTTTTGTCATCGGCAGCGAGATGTCACGTGGGGTAAAAGATATTCTGGTGGAGAACTGTACTTTCGTGGGAACCGATGTGGGTGTCCGCATGAAGAGTGCGCTGGGACGCGGCGGCGTGGTGGAAAACATCACACTCCGCAATATCTATATGAGCGAGATCAAAGGCGAGGCAGTGATCCTTACGATGTCTTATGTCCTGAATTCTCTGAACCGTAATGAGACCGTTGCCATGGAAAATGAGGAGGACATTCCGTATTTCAGAAATCTGTCTATGGAAAATATCGAAGTCACCGGCTGCAGACAGTTTACGAAGATTGAGCCTCTGCAGGGCAGACCGGAGACGATCCGTAATGTTGTGGTGAATGGACAGAAGCTGGTGTAAGGTTCCAAACAGAAAACAGATTTCCGTTACTCACGGGAAATTTTTTGTAGCATAATAGCAGGAGGTAATGATTATGCCATGTACAACCATATTAGTAGGAAAAAAGGCATCTTATGACGGATCTACCATGATCGCCCGGAACGATGATTCCCCCTCCGGACAGTTTACCCCGAAGAAATTTGTGGTGGTGCATCCGGAAGAACAGCCGAGAAAATATAAATCTGTGCTTTCTCATGTGGAGATCGATCTGCCCGAGGAGGCTTTGCGTTATACCGCAGTGCCCAATGCGCTGAAGGGAGAAGGTATCTGGGCGGCACACGGTATCAATGCGGCAGGTGTGGGCATGACTGCCACGGAGACTATCACTTCCAATGCCAGAGTCCTGGGAGCAGATCCGTTGGTGGAATATGTTCCGGCGCAGGATGGTGCAGAAGAGATTCCCGGAGGTATCGGTGAGGAGGACATTGTATCTGTGGTGCTCCCTTACATTCATAGTGCCAGAGAAGGTGTCACGAGCCTGGGAAGTCTGTTGGAAAAATACGGCACCTATGAGATGAACGGGATTGCTTTTTCCGATAAAAACGAGATCTGGTGGCTGGAGACGATCGGCGGTCATCACTGGATTGCCCGCAGAGTGCCGGATGAAGCATATGTGGTGATGCCGAATCAGTTCGGAATCGATGCTTTTGATCTGGAGGATGCCCTGAACGCACAGGAGAATCATATGTGCTCTGCGGATCTGAAAGAGTTTATCGAAAAGCATCATCTGGATCTGTCACAGGACGGCAGCTTTTCTGCCAGAGATGCCTTTGGCAGCCATGACGATTCCGACCATGTATACAATACCGCAAGAGCCTGGTACATGCTGCGGACCCTGAATCCCCGGACACTCGTCTGGGATGGTCCGGATGCGGACTACACTCCTTTTTCGGATGATCTGCCCTGGTGCATGGTGCCTGAGAAGAAGATCACGGTGGAGGATGTAAAATACGTGCTGTCTTCCCATTATCAGGGAACCCCCTATGATCCGTATGCTTCGTATGGGGATAAAACTATGTGCGGAGCATACCGTTCCATTGGCATCAACCGTAATGATGTCATGACTCTGATCCAGATGCGCCCGGAGGGCGAGCCGATCCAGTGGCTGGCGTTTGCATCCAATGCATTTAATGTACTGGCTCCGTTCTACACTGACATAGATACGACACCCGGCTACCTGTCCGGAACCACCGGAAAAGTCTCCACCGAGAACTTCTACTGGATGAGCCGTATGATCGCAGCCATGGCCGATGCTTCTTATAGCAAATCCGTGTTCCATATCGAACGCTATCAGGAAAAGGTGGCAGCGAAAAGTCACGAGCTCCTGAACCGTTACGATACATTGCTGGAGCAGGAGACCGATGAGGAAACTCGTAAAAAAATACAGGAAGAGGCCAACGAAAAGATTGCGGGGATGCTTCAGTGTGAGGCAGCCGATACTCTGGATAAAGTCCTGTATGAACTCAGTGGGCAGATGAAAAACGCCTATGCCAGATCGGATGCGTAAATGTTCCGGGGGGATCTGCTGGCAGGCATCTTCTCCGCGGATGCTGCAGTGGGCGTTCTGAATGTGGCAGTTTTCCTCTAGCTGGAACATGCGGCCAAGCGTAGTTGATGGAGAGTTACGCGGGGAGTTCTGTTTGTATTAAAAACGCTATTTTTTTCTAAAAAAATACAAAAACAGGAGATTTTGCCATGTAAAAAGCTGTTATTTTCGCTGAGCGTGCAAAATGAAGAAA
>ENA-ORUI01001120-ORUI01001120.1-human-gut-metagenome-genome-assembly--contig:-NODE-1120-length-28949-cov-3.039385_pt1 | contig 28949 bp, 33 predicted proteins | sample MGYA00242078_ERZ509205 | MGnify/ENA primary metagenome ERZ509205 (study PRJEB26280, sample SAMEA2338828) | human gut metagenome | biome: human gut; feature: human-associated habitat; material: faeces... | reverse complement strand
AAAGCCGATGCGGCGCCTGTGGCGCCGTACGGGGCGCCCGCACAGGCTATGCCGCGGCAGCACATGATGTTATACCACCAGATTATAGCATAACCCGGCAGCAAAGAAAAGTCCCCGACAGCGCTTTGCCATCGGGGAAAGAACGGGGGTTATGCCACGCCGAGATATTCCTCCAGCGTCAGGTTATTTTCCATGATGTAGGTGGCGATCTCCACACCGACATAGCGGAAGTGCCACGGCTCAAAGATAATGCCGGTCACATCTTGCTTGCCTTTAGGATAACGCAGGATAAAGCCGTATTCGGCACAGTGCTCCTTCATCCATGCCGCTTCAGCGTCGTACTCAAAGGACTCCTCCATGGTGCTGTGGTGATAGTAGTAATCACCGGAAAGAATATCCACTGCCAGACCGGTGTTGTGCTCGCTGGTTCCGGGAGGGGCTACGCGGGTGGCTGCCACCTGCTCTGCCTTTTCTCGGTCGTAGCCGTTATACTTCATCTGCGCCTGTACCTCGTTTTCCAGCAGAATAGCACTGCGGGCAAAGGTGCGGTAGGCACTGATCAGCTGCAAATTATAGCCGTCTGCCTTTGCTGCCGCCAGAAAATCTTTGAGAGACTGCGCAATGCGGGCATCGACCTTCAGATCAAAGCCGGCGTAGTTGCAGATGAACTCACGCTCCATATCCAGCTCCTCGGCAAGCGGATATTTGGCACTGACCAAAATGGTGCGCCAGTCCTCGCTGCCGGGATTAGTCAAGGTGGTGCCGGAAGGCTCCGGATCAGGAACCGGCTTCGGCTGAGGCTGAGGGTCAGGCTCGGGATCGGGGGTTGGCTCCGGGTCGGGCGTTGGTTCGGGGTCGGGGGTTTGATCACCCTGCTCTCTGCCGGCCGCATCGGTTTGCTGACCGGCATTGGGATCAGGAGTGGGGTCGGGCTGGGCGGCATTGCGGCGTACCAGTGCGGTAACGCCCCATGCAATGAGACCCAACACCAGCAGGATCAGTATAATGCCGCGCACGCGCTTATAGGCGCGGCTGCGGTGGGCGCGGGAATGTTCGTTTTGGCTCATGGTTTTTCCCTCCGTTTATTTGCGGTGATATGATTACATAATAGGTGCCGTCCGGACGGCGTTTTGCTGCATGACCTACGCCTTTTTCATCAGCAGGGCGCACCAGCCGTCCTGCTCACGGGTCTCGGTAACGGTCAGCCCCTCTGCGTTCAAAGCGGCGATCACTTCATCGCAGCGGGGCAAAATGATGCCGGAAGCCACCAAATGTCCGCCGGCTTTCAAGTGATGATAGATGGCAGGCGCCAGCGCAATGATCACATCTGCCACGATATTGGCAAGCACGATATCAAAGCCGTCGCGGGTCAGGCTTTCCTCCAGAGGCTGATGGACAAGATCGGCGGCAACGGCGGTAAAGCTGTCTGCGCTAAAGCCGTTTACCCCGGCATTTTCGGCAGCGGTACGTACCGCGACCTTATCAATGTCCACACCTACCGCTTCCTTAGCGCCCAGCATCAGTGCTGCGATGGATAGGATCCCGCTGCCGGTGCCCATATCCAGCACCCGTGCGCCCTCTACCGGCAAATGCTCCAGCAGCTCGCAGCACAGGCGGGTGGTGTGATGGGTGCCGCTGCCGAATGCCATACCGGGGTCCAGTGTCATGACCAGCTCCTGCGGGGCGGGGGAGTATTCCTCCCAACTGGGGCATACCACCAGCCGATCTCCCAAATGGGTGGGGTGGTAAAAGCGCTTCCACGCATTTGCCCAATCCTCCTCCGCCAGTGTCCGGTCGGTTTCAATACGGTAGGCGATGCCCTCCGCCTCCAGCCGGTGGGTCAAAAAAGCCGAAGCCTCGGCGGGGTTTTCTTCGGGCGGCAGATACAGATGCAGCACCGCCTCGGTACGGCTGGGCGCCAGCAGCTCCTAATCAATAAGGTCAATATGCGCGATCTGCGGCACCAGCTCCAGCATATCGCTGTAATCCTCAATATAAATGCCATAGGGGACGGCAAGCTGCGCAATGGCTTCGGCAGTTTCGGCGTCCTTGGTGCTTACGGTGATCTTCAGGTCAGTCCAATTCATGGCGGTTCCTTTCTCTGAATTAATTCTGTGTACCCTATTATAACGGCAACAGATGAAAATCTCAACCGTTTAGCGCCCATTTTTTGTATAGCGGGGGCATAGCCGCCCATACTGCCTGCATAAAGATGGAAAAGGAGGCAGAAAAGTATGACGAAAACAAACCGCTGCGGGGAACCGCAGCAGGAGCCGGCGGAGATGCTTTGGGAAGAGCTGAGCCGCGTCAATCAAGAGCTTCGGCGGGCGGAGGAATTGTTCGATGTCGTAACGGAGGACGCACTGATTGATGCCTGCACCTATCGGATTCGGACACTTCTTGCCTATCGTGAGTACCTGCTGCGCACGGCACGCCGGCAGACGGAGCAGCCTGCGCCGATCGTATTGTAAGGGGAGCGGCAAAAACAGGAGGAGAGCATTATGGGAATCTGGATCACGGCAGGTGCGGTGTTGGCAGCGGCGCTGCTGGTGCGGTGGCGGCACGCCCTGCGGGGCTGGCTGTTTTCCGCGGCGGGCGGCTTGGGGGTTCTGCTGCTGCTGAATTCCGTTTGGGCGCTTCTGCCGGTCAATTTGTTCACGGTGGCGGTATGCGGGCTGCTGGGCTTACCGGGCGCTGTCAGCCTTCTCGTTTGCAATCTGATGTGGTAATCGGTCTTTCACCGGAGAGAAATGAGCAAAAGAAAAAATACCATTCTGAGCCGAAAAGCAGGAATGGTATTTTTTCATGGGGGCAGGTCACATAGCGTTCAGGAAATCCTCCACCACATCAAGCATGTGGCAGGGATCCAGCTTGCCCTCTTGCATCAGCAGAGCAAGTGCTTGGGCTGCATCTGCATCGTCAGTCACATCATGAACAGACTGACAGATTTGCCAACCGTGTCCCGGAAGAAAAACTTCGCACAGAATTCCATAGCAGCAGTAGCGGCCCAGCTGCGGATCTGTGTTCCATTCTTCACAGGAACGGTAGCGGACGGGTTCATTCTCTCGGTTATACAACGATCTTAGTTCCTCCTCTTAGCTCTCCAATCAATCAGTATATCCATACAATCGGTATATCCATACAATCGCTCCGGCGGTTTTTGCCCGATGGGGGGGGAACGCCTTTACGATGCCGCTGCATGAATTTTACCATACTTTTCAAGGAGCGGGATTACCAAAAAAATCCTTGCCGTTTTGCCTGTGGCGGGAGGGCTAATGTCGAAATCAGACGAAAAAAGTCGTACAAAAGTAGAAAATGGGAATGGAATAAGTAAATCTGTGTCATTTCCCATAAAACCATATGGCATTTTTCTAATCCCGCTTTTACAGCACAAATAAACCACTTATAAATGCTCCGCTAATATTTCGCTAAAAAAACCGCCGAACGAAAACGCCGACCCGCACAGCCCCGAAATAACGGGCGGCAGGTCGGCGCTCCTTTGGCAAAATGACGAAAATCAGTCGCAGCGGTTTTCGGCGTCCTGCTTTTCGTTGCGGTTCTGGGTGCTGTTTTGGCTCGTGTTGTTCTGACCGGAATTATTTTTGGCATTATTCCGGGAATCATTTTTGGCACTGTTTTGAGAGCTGTTTTTGCTCATTGCAATTCACCTCCTTTGCGGAATTATTATGCGCCCTGCGGCAGCATGTTATACAGAAACAAAAAGACGCGGAAAACAAAATATTTTTTCATTTTAGGGTTGACAAATCCTATTGTCGTGCTATAATAAAAATCAAGAAAACGATAATCATTACTGAAAAGGAGATCAATACTATGGCTAAATATGTTTGCACTGTTTGCGGTTATGTTCATGAGGGCGACTCTGCTCCCGAATTCTGCCCCGTCTGCAAGGCTCCTGCCTCCAAATTCAAAAAGGTAGAGGGCGAGATGGAGTGGGCTGCCGAGCATGTTGTCGGCGTTGCACAGGGCTGTGACCCCGAGATCCTGCAGGGTCTGCGCGATAACTTTAACGGCGAGTGCTGCGAGGTTGGTATGTACCTTGCCATGGCGCGTGTTGCCCATCGTGAGGGCTATCCCGAGATCGGCTTGTACTGGGAGAAGGCTGCCTGGGAAGAAGCCGAGCATGCCGCCAAGTTTGCCGAGATGCTGGGTGAGGTCGTGACCGATTCCACCAAGAAGAATCTGGAGATGCGCGTGGAAGCCGAAAACGGTGCAACGATGGGCAAGACCGAGCTGGCGAAGAAGGCGAAGGCGCTTAACCTCGATGCGATCCATGATACCGTGCATGAGATGGCGCGCGACGAAGCCCGACACGGTAAGGCGTTTGCCGGCCTGCTGAACCGCTACTTCGGCAAATAATCCGTCCTCTGAAATTAGAGAGAATGAAAAAACCCCGAACCATACGGGGAGTATAATGCAGGAATCTGCGGAGTTCGGAGCAGGTGTGATCTTGGTCATGCCTGCTCCGTTTTCATAGCTTGACCTGCAGGCGGGAGAAACAGTGCAGCGGTGTGATTTTGCATTCTGTTTTTGTCTGCGCTATTTACGGCAGACTGCCTGCCGCATAAATGTGGGCACAGACGTATGGGATCTTTGTTGCCGCAGTTAAAAACAAGAGGCAATCGAGGAAATTAGTTTGTGAACTTTTTACATACTAAAAAATTGTTTTTAATTTTTTTCCCCCAAACTCTTTACAAAATAACGGTCATTTGCTATGATATTTCTGTATTCAACCCCCGAATTTTTGGTGATTTGGGGACTTACGCCGGAAAAACCATAGAAAAAACATACAAAAGGAGAAACAGTTATGTCCAGAATTGTTATCGCCCTGGGCGGCAACGCCCTTGGCAACACCCCTTATGAGCAGCTCGAGCTCGTAACCGAGACCGCTAAGCCCATTGTTGACCTCATCGAGGCCGGCAACGAAGTTATCATTGCCCACGGTAATGGTCCCCAGGTCGGTATGATCAACCTGGCCATGAGCGCTGCGGCTGAAGCCGGCGCTGTAAAGAGCGATATGCCCTTCCCTGAGTGCGGTGCTATGTCCCAGGGCTACATCGGCTATCACCTGCAGAATGCCATTGGCAACGAACTGGTCAAGCGCGGCATCAATAAGCCCGTAGCGACCATTGTTACTCAGGTTCTGGTAGATGAGAATGACGGCGCTTTCCAGAAGCCCACTAAGCCCATCGGTGCTTTCTATACCAAGGAGCAGGCTGATGAGATCGCAGCTACCAAGGGCTTTACCATGGTAGAGGATGCCGGCCGCGGCTATCGCCGCGTGGTTCCCTCCCCCAAGCCTGTTGATGTGGTGGAGAAGGATGTAGTAGAGGCTGTTGTTAATTCCGGTGCTGTTGTGATTACCGTAGGCGGCGGCGGCATCCCCGTTATCAAGAAGGACGGCAAACTGGTAGGTGTTCCCGCGGTTATTGATAAGGACTTTGCTTCCTCCAAGATCGCTGAGCTGCTGCATGCTGATGCTCTGTTCATTCTCACTGCTGTGGATCGTGTCGCCATCAACTGGGGCAAGCCCGATCAGAAGAGCCTGGAGGAGATGAGCATTGCCGAGGCAGAGAAGTACATTGGCGAGAACCAGTTTGCTCCCGGCTCCATGCTGCCCAAGGTTCAGGCTGCCATTGCCTTTGCTCAGTCCGGCGGCCGTGCCATCATTGCTGATCTGCACAATGCTGCCCTGGCGCTGGAAGGTAAGTCTGGTACCGCTATTCACAAGTAATTGCAAGTCATAGCTAAAATGCATAGCGCCCGGCCATTTTGGCCGGGCGCTTTTGTGTTGTCGCCAGCCATCTTTTGTGGTAAAATAGCAAAAGTGGTAGGGCAGGGTACCCACCCCCCAGCAAAAGGAGTGATCATATGCATCTGTTTTTGACCGGCAGCGTCCAGATTGGGAAAACGACTGCCTTGAATAAAACGCTGGAGCTGCTGAAGGTTACCCCCGGCGGCTTTCGCTCCTACTTTGGGGAAGATCGCAAATCTCCCTGCCGGTACCTGTATATGAGCAGCGCCGCGGAACCCCGTGCTTTCACACCGGATCATGCCATCGTAAAATTCGGCCAGGATGAGAATGGCGCCCCGGTACGCACCATCCTGCCCAGTTTTGAGGAGTTGGGGCTCCAATATCTCTCGGAAGCGTCCTCTTATCCACTGATTGTGCTGGATGAGTGTGGCCGTTTAGAGCAAAAGCTTCCCCGCTTCCGGGCGCGGGTACTGGAACTGCTGGATGGCGATACCCCTATACTGGGTGTTATGCGGCAGGATGCCATGGGCTGGCTGGAGGATATTCGCAACCACCCTAAGGTACAGTTGATAACGGTGACGGAACAGAACCGGAATGATTTGCCACTGCAGTTAGCGGAATATTATGCCCCGTTTATCAAACCCATCAAGGAGGAATAAAAATATGAAGCATCAAAATCAATCACTGAGAAACCTGCTGCTGGCGGCTATGTTCCTGGCCATTGGTTTGGTGCTGCCCTTTTTCACCGGGCAAATCAAGGAGATCGGCAACATGCTGCTGCCCATGCACCTGCCGGTGTTTCTGTGCGCCTTGATCTGCGGCTGGCAGTATGGCACCGCTGTTGGTTTTATTATGCCGCTTTTGCGCTTCGCGCTTTTTTCCATGCCCCGCATGCCTACTGCTTTGGCCATGGCCTTTGAGATGGCGGCGTATGCGTTTGCAGCAGGTTTTCTTTATAGTCGGGCGCGCTGGCAGTGCACCCGCATGCTGTATCGCTCCCTTATCATCGCCATGATTGCTGGGCGTATAGTGTGGGCGGCTGCTATGATTGTACTGCTGGGGCTTTCCGGCGGTGCATTTACCTGGCAGATGTTTATTTCCGGCGCATTCCTCAATGCCATTCCCGGTATTATTCTGCAACTGGTGCTTATCCCGGCTATCATGGTGGCGCTGGACCGTGCCAAGCTGGTGCCGTTCCGCCGCAGTGAAGAAAATCCCCACACTCATCGTGAGGAAACAATATGATTTATGACATTGCGGTGGTGGGGGGAGGCCCTGCCGCCGCAACTTTTGCCCGTCGATACTTGATTCTTTGTCCAGGAGCCTCGCTGCTCCTTATAGATGGACAGAACGAGCAGCATAAAAAGCCCTGTGGCGGCCTGTTGGCCCCCGATTCCCAAAAGGCGTTGGCGCATTTCGATCTCACCTTGCCCAAGGAGGTGCTGGTCGATCCGCAGATCTTCACGGTGCAGACCATTGATCTTTGCAGCCGGCAGGTGCGTTATTACCAGCGCTACTATCTCAATATGGACCGCTACGCCTTTGACCGTTGGCTTCTATCGCTTGTGCCGTCGCAGGCGGAGATACTCCCCGGCCGCTGCACAGCAGTTGCCCGCAGAGAGGACAGCTTTTCCCTGACTGTAAGGACGGATGGGAAGGAGCGACATTTTACCGCCCGCCGGGTGGTGGGCGCTGATGGTGCGTCTTCTTTGATGCGCCGCACCTTTTACCGGGAGCCGAAGACCCGCTACACGGCTATTCAGCAGTGGTTCCCGGCCGGGGAGAATCGCGCGCCCTTTTATTCCTGTATTTTCGATCCGGTCACCAGCGAAAGCTGTTCCTGGATCATACGGAAAGACGACACCCTGATTTTTGGCGGTTGCTTTTCTCCACAGGACAGCAGGGAAGCCTATAATCGACAGAAAAGCCGACTGGAGGAGTACCTGGGGCATTCGCTGGCCGCCCTATTAAGACCGAGGCCTGCCAGGCGGTGCGTCCACGCGGCTTTTCGGATTTTATCACTGGCCGGGATGGCGTATATCTTATTGGGGAAGCGGCGGGCTTTATCAGCGCCAGCTCCTTCGAAGGAATCAGCAGCGCCATCCGCAGCGGCAGCGCCCTGGCGGAGGCCATGAGCCAAGCCGATGATGACCGCGAACTTGCCCGCTTTTACCGGAGAAAAACGACTTCATTGCGTCTGAAACTGTGGCTTAAGACCATCAAACGCTGGTTTATGTATACCCCATGGGTGCGGCATATTATTATGCGACTGGGGCTGGCAGCCATCCATGTAGAGCAGGAGAACAAATAACAAAATCCCCTCCGTCTTGCGGCGGAGGGGAAATTTTATCTTTCAGGTCTATTCGTTGGGGGTATTTTCTTCGACGGGTTGTTCCGCAGTGGGTTCCTCCGCAGGGGCATCGGCAGTGCTTACGGCATCCACTACCACATCAGCGGGAGCATTGCCATTGGCGGCATCCACTGCGGCGGCGATGGTATCAATGGCGGCGGAAGCGGCTTTTTTCAGCACTCGCAGATGCTGCCAAACGACAAAGGCATTCCACAGGTTAATAACGCCATCCAGCAGCATACAGATGCCGATAAAAGTGATGAGTGCCTGTGCCGACTGGAAAGGATTGAGCAGGATGACTACGCCCAGAGCGATCATCAAGACAGCCAAAAGCAGCAGGATGCCCCATTTTTGGTAGCCCTCTTTTTTGATATCAATGGCGGCCTGCAGTTTTACTACACCATCAAAGATGAGGTACAGCCCCAGGATAAAGGGCAGGATGGAAGCAAACAGCTCCGGTTTGACAAAGAAGCAGATGCCCAGCGCCAGCGCCACGATGCCGACCATCAGCGACAGGGTAGCATAGCGCTCCTCCCGATGAGAGATGAAGCGGTATACTTGCCACAGACCATAGGCAGCGGTTACGCCACCCAACACATAGCAAAAGATATTGATGGAGGTCGCGGGCCATACAATGAGAGCAATGCCCAGCGCCACATAGCAGATAGCGGAAAGAATGAAATTCAATACAAATTTTTTCGTCACAGTAAATAACCTCCCTGTAAATGATGGGATTCGCCTGTCTTAACGGCTTTTTGCCGTTTTCCGGCTATTATTATATCACACTCCTGCGAAGGAGGAAAGCCCCGAATTGCCCACGGTGGGGGAAAATATGAGGAATTCAGTCCTCCAGTGGGTACCGCAGTGTAATGGCGGCCGGGTGCTTTCGGTCAAAATCCAGCAAGCCTTCCTGCCTTAGACCGGAAAGAACCCGGGAAAGGGCGCTGCGGTCGGCCCCAAGATAGTCCGCCAAACCAGCCCGGTCAAAGGGCAGACGAACGGTGCGACTCCCCTGGGTATAGCATTCCGTCCGCAGGTAGTACAGTAATCGTTCCCGCAGAGTAGGCTGTGTTAGGCAGATGAGCCGCCGCTGTAAGGAGAAATAGGCGCTGCTTAGCTGACGGCACAGATTGCTCAGAAGCCGTGCGGAAGAAGGCGCTCCTCCACCGGCCAGGAGGTTCTTCATCGGGATCCACAGCACGCGGCAGGGGGTATGGGCAGTTACGGTCACGGGGCTTTCCCGCTCTCCATCCAGTGCCAGCAACTGTCCAAAAAGCTCCCCACGCAGCAGCCGGCTTTGCAGCAGCTGCCGTCCCTGCGGTAATGGCAAAATCGCGTGGAGTTCCCCCTCCAGCACCAGCCCCATCCGACTGGTGGGAGAACCAGCCGCCAGCAGTGTTTCCCCGGCCTTGTATTTTCGTTCTGCTGCCTGCAGGCGGGCCAGTTCTTCCAGTAGTGCCTCTGGAGCGATCCCCTCAAATAATGGACAGGAGGGAAGTCGGATTCGAATAATCATTTTATCGTCGCCTTTCTTGCAGTTCGTTGCAAATGCAACAGAGTTACATCTACCAGTGTAGTATAATATAAAAGAAAAAGCAAGCGTTTTGCGCTTCAGCCAACATTTATCCAAAAGGAGAACATCATGAGCAATACCAAAACTAGCAGCAGCCTGAAAACACTGTGCCGTACCGCTATCTTTCTGGCGCTGCTTATCGCTGTGCAGTTTGTTACCCGTTCCATGGGTCAGTATGTTACCGGCTCTCTCGTCAATCTGATTCTCATCGCTTCTGGCTTGATGTGCGGTCTATGGGGCGGCTTGGCCGTCGCGGTTCTTTCTCCCATCTGTGCCTTCTCCATCGGCATCGGCCCGGCATTCCCCCAGGTTGTCCCCGCCGTTGCTTTGGGCAATGCTGTTTTGGTATTGCTGTGGGTGCTTATTGCCGACGCCAAGAATGCCCCCATTGCCCGTCAAGCTATCGCACTGGTTGTTGCCGCCGTGGCTAAATTTCTCACTTTGTACCTTGTCATTGTAAAATGGCTGGTGCCCATGGTGCTTACCCTTAATGAGAAGCAGACCGCAGTGCTTTCCGCCAGCTTCTCCTTCCCGCAGCTCATCACCGCGGCCATTGGCGGTGTGCTGGCTATGCTGCTGGTGCCGCCTCTGCGCCGCGCGATTAAAGATTGATACATGATCTTATTACTCAGGGACCCGCCATGTGGCGGGTCCTTTGCCATGCAGGGGACGGCCGGTTCGGCGGGCCGTCTGCCTGGATTTTTTGCAAACCGCCGCCTTTCACTTCCATTTTCCCACAAAGTGCGCTATACTATGGGCAGAACCCCATAAAGGAGGACGATACGAATGGAATATCGTGTAGGCATTGATCTCGGTGGTACCAATGTAGCGGTCGGCGTGGTCGATGAGAACAAACAAATCATTGCGCGCGCGTCTATCAAGACTCGCCCGGAGCGGATGCTGGATGATGTCATCTATGATATTGGATGCTGTGTAAAAGAAGCAGTAAAAAAGGCGGGAATTACCCTGCAGGATTGCGTTTCGGTCGGTATCGGCTCGCCAGGCTACTGCCGCGCCGCAGAGGGCTTGGTTGTCTATGCCAATAATCTCGGCTGGAAAAATGTTCCCCTGTGTGATGAGCTCCGGCAGGAGCTGGGCGTGCCGGTGCGCCTTTCCAATGATGCCAACTGTGCCGCATTGGGCGAGGTGATTGCTGGTGCCGCGAAGGGCGCCAAAAGTGCCATCATGATTACCCTGGGGACCGGAGTAGGCGGCGGTGTTATCCTCAATGGGAAAATTTACGAAGGGGATATTGGTCCCGGCACTGAGATGGGCCATACCACCCTCATTCTTGGCGGAGAGCCCTGCACCTGTGGGCAGCGCGGCTGCCTGGAAGCGTATGCCTCCGCTACTGGCCTGCTGCGGCAGCGCCACCGCGCGGAGCTGGCCCACCCCGAAACCGCTATGAAGCGTTTTAATCCCGCCGATGGCAGTGCTCCCTTTATTTGCGCGGCGGAGGGAGATGAGACCGCCAAGGCTGTGGTGAAGCAGTATATTACCTATATTGGGGCAGGTATTGTCAATTTTGTCAACATCTTCGCCCCGGAGGTCGTCCTCATCGGCGGCGGAGTCAGCAACGCGGGGGAGGCACTGATCGGTCCGCTCAATGACTATGTCCGGGCGAACCGCTATGGTGGCCACCGGGCACCCACCTGTCCTATCCGCCGGGCAGCGCTGGGCGGAGATGCCGGCATCATCGGAGCGGCCTACCTCGATTTTGAGGTGTGACCGGAGGGAAATGTGGCACTGCTTTTAAGCTTTCATGAATTATTCTTAAAGATCGTGCTGCTCTCTTGATTTTTTTGTAGCGGTGCTATAAAATTAACTTAGGGGAGTGGCGTTATCACCCCCAATATGAGATTCAACATCAGGAGGAACAATAATGGGTATTCTGCAGAGATTTAGTGACATTATGAGCGCAAACATCAATAGCCTGCTCAGCGGTGCTGAGGAGAAGAATGCCGGCAAGCTGCTGGAAAAATATCTGGCTGACGCCCGCGCCAACCTGGAAGAACTGAAGTCCGAAACATCCGCTATTATTGCGGATGAGATGGCCGCTGCCCGCCGTGTAGCTGCCAATAACGAAGAAATCGCCAAGTACGACCGCTATGCCGAGCAGGCAGTCCTGGCCGGCAATGACGATGACGCTAGAAAATTCCTGGATGCAAAGAGCCAGCTAGTGGCCAAGAAGGCTGAGCTGGAAGCCGCCTATGAGACGGCCAAGAGCAACAGCGATAAGATGCGCCAGATGACCCGTAAGCTCATGGAGGATATCGCTTCCGCTGAGGGCAAGATGGTGGAGCTGCGCGCCAAGCTGACCGTTGCCGAGCACAAGGAGAAGATGGACGACCTGATGCACAAGGTAGCAGGCCGCACCGATATGACCGGCTTTGAAAACATGATGGAGGCAGTGCAGAAGCGCATTGATTCCGTTGATGCCAAGGTTGCTCTCAATGAAGAGCTGGCGGATAAGATGGACATTAAGAAGTTGGAGGAGAAGTACAGCGAGAAGGCTGCACAGGTCTCCGCTTCTGTTGAAGCTGACCTTGCCGCTCTCAAGGCACGGCTGGGCAAGTAAGCCATGACCGCCGCAACGGAGCAAACCAATGCCGCCCTGCAGTGTCCCAACTGCGGTGGAAATATTGTATTTGATCCGGAGGCACAGCAGTTTCGTTGTGCCTCTTGTGGTAGTATCCAAAAGGTTGTCCCCGGCAAGGAAACGGTAGAGGAGTATGATTTCTCCGAATACCGCGCAAGGGAAGGACGCCGTATGCTGGAAAGCGGCGAGACTGCCCTGCGCTGCTCGGCGTGCGGCGCCGAGTTTTTCCTGCCGGCAGAGGGGACGGCAGCGGTCTGCCCCATGTGCGGTTCTCCGCAAATCAAACCGGAGACTGAGCACAACGGCATTCCGGTGGAGGGTGTGGTGCCCTTTGCCATTGACCGCTACGAGGCGCAAAACCTTTTCGGAAAATGGATCCGAAAACGGTGGTTCGCCCCCTCCAGTCTCAAGCGCACCTTTGCCGAGGGTGAGCTGGTCGGTATGTATGTTCCGTTCTGGACCTACGATGCCGATGTCGTCAGCCAGTATTGCGGACGCGGCGGGCGTACCCAGACCCGTCGGGGGCCGAACGGCAAAACCGAATCCTATACCCAGTGGTATCCCGTTTCCGGTATCGTGCAGGGCCACTACGATGACATTCAGGTTTGTGCCAGCAAAACGGCAAGCGGCAATCTGATCCAGCAGGTGCTGCCCTACAATACTGTCGGCAACACTCAGCCCTATCATCCGCAGTATCTGGCGGGTTATCAGGCGGAATGCTATACCATTGATGGGGAGGAGGGCTTTCAGGTTGCCCGAAGCTACATCGGCAGGGATCAGCACAGCCGTGCGGAAAGCGATATCCGCGGGAAGGGCTATTCGCAGGCGCAGGTCACGGGCATGAACACCCAATATAACGAGGTGCGCTATAAGCATGTTCTGCTGCCCTTGTGGAAGGCAAAGTACGGCTATGCCGGTAAAACCTATCATTACATGATCAACGGCGAAAACGGAAAGGTTTCCGCCCAGTACCCCAAAAGCAAGCTTAAAATCCTGCTGGTCGTTCTGCTGGTGCTGGCGCTTATCATCGGCGGAATGGCACTGCTGGGCAGCGATGATACCGGCAGCGGCTATGAATACAGCTACACCGGCAGCAGCTATGATTACGATTATGGCGGCAGCTATAATTACGACTATGGCAGCAGCTATGATTACGGCGGCTACGACAGCGGCGGGAGTATCGACTACGGCAGCTACGATTATGGCTACGATTGGGGCGGCGACTGATAAGCCGTGCCAGGGAAAGGAGTAAGACATGGGAATTTTTAATCAACGCAGAGATACGGTGGAGTGGATTGAATACCGCCCCGACGTATTGTTCTATAAGTGGAAAAACCGCGAGATCAAAAAGGGCAGCCGGTTGGTCATTCGCGCCGGTCAAAAGGCGATTTTCTACTCCGGCGGCAGAATCCACGGTATTTTTGAAAATGAGGGAACCTACGATATCGATACACAGATCATTCCGTTCCTTACCCATATCAATGCGGCGCTGCATCTGCGCAGCGATACCGGCGAGCGTGCGGAGGTCTATTTTGTCAACAGCAAGGACCTTACCCTCAACTGGGGCACCACCCAGCGCATCATGATCCCCACGCCGGAGGTCCCCAGCGGAATTCCCGTGGGCATGAACGGCAATATGATCATCTATTTCCGCGATTATCTGGCATTCATCTCCAAGGTTGCCGGGATCCGCGATACCTATTCCATCAGCGATGTTTCGGAACGGGTACGTAGCGAGATGAGCGGTGTGGTGGCGGAAGCCATTCTCAACGGAGAGCGTGCTGTCGGGCTGAATGTTCTTGTCGGACTGCAGGCAAATAACCGCACCCTCGGCAAAAAGATGGCGGAGGAGCTGGATAAAGAGCTGTTTGATATCGGGCTCGGCGTCCGCGATGTCAATATCATCAGCGTCAGCTACCCGCCCGAGGTGGAAAAGATGGCGGAAAAGGTTGCCGCACAATCCTTTATCACCGATACCAACAAATATGTTACCGTTGCCGCCGCAGACGGCATGGAAAAAGGCGGCGGTGTAGCGGGCTTGGGCGCAGAGGTCGCCATCGGTGCCCAGATTGCACAGCAGCTTAATCAGCAGAATAATAATCAGCAGCAGGCATCGCCGGCTCCCGCCCCCGCCAATGACGGGCTGGAGGATCGCTTCTGCACCAAGTGCCGCAAGATGGTTCGCGGCAACTTCTGCCCCTATTGCGGCAGCCCCACTGTATAAAATCTCATATATTCTCCAAAGGGAGCCGAAAGGCTCCTTTTTCTTTTGCCGGTCAGGCGATTTGACGCTCGGCACGGGATCTCCCGATAAATCCACGCGAATCGTTATTCAGGAATGAGGAAAGCAAAAAGCAGGCCATACAAGATAACAGAACGCAAAAATGAAAAAGGGAATGTCATATAGTAAAAGTAAACAATTTTAAGAATAAAAAATGTGATATTCAGCAAGTATCTTGTGCCATTTGTATAAAACGACGGTTTCATCGATATTCGGTTGGGCACTTTTGTGCTTATTTGTCATGCAAATTATGTATAACGAATTATGGCGAAATGGATTGAATTATTTTTTTCGACAATCTATAATAAAGAAAAGAAATTCCGTATTACAAAATTGAAAATTCAAAAACAATCCAAAAACGATCAAAGCAAGGCAGGAAGTGACCTTGTTTCGATAAAGCACGAAGAATTTTAGGAGGTTATAAAATGAAAAAGTTGTCCAAAGCGCTTGCCGTGGTAATGGCCTTGTGCATGCTGCTGCTGTGTGTTGCCTGCGGTGACAAGCCGACCACGAACAATGGCGGAAATGATGAAAAGACCTACAATCTGGTTTTTACCACCCATCTGCCGGAGACCGCCATTGACGGCTCCAGCCTCAAGTACTTCCTGGAGGAAGTCACCAAGGAGACCAATGGTCGCGTTACCTTCGAGACCTATTTCGGCGGCTCCATGACCAAATCCGGTGAGACACTGGAAGCGGTAAGCGGCGGTCTGGCGGACATTGCTTTCGTCCCCGAGGGCTTCTATGAGTCCCAGTTCTATCCGCTGTTTGTTGCCATGCTGCCCTATTCCACCACCTCCGAGTGGGTGGCGAATAAGGCGCTCAAGGAGATGTTCGATACCTATGCTCCCTTCACGGAGATGTGCAAGAAGCAGGGCGTTGTCAATCTGGGACCGGTTGTTCCCTCCGAGGTTGTCATTGTCTCCACCAAGAAGCCCATCAACGGACTTGCCGATATGCAGGGTCTTAAGATTCGTGCCATGGGCGCTGTCAACAGCGAGATGACCATGTTGGGCGCTACGCCTGTCGCACTGGACGCTTCCGAGATTTATGAAGCGCTGGAGCGCGATACCGTTGCAGCAGCGACCGGTATCCCGGTAACACTGGCTGTCAGCTATAAGCTGCAGGAAGTTGCCGATTACTTTATCTTCTCCGGCATCGGTACCTACACCACCTCCAGCCTGTACATGAATGAAAAAACCTGGAACAGCCTCCCCGAGGATATCCAGAAGGCATTCCGCACCGTTTATGACCGCTTCGTTGATGAGTATTCCAGCGATGCGTGGATGGGCGGCGAGCTGAAGAAGAGCATCAAGGCAATTGAAGATGCCGGCAAGACCGTCATTGCGCTGGACGAAGCCGAGCAGGCGAAGTGGGCTGAAAAGCTGGAGTCCACCGTTGCCGATTTTGTAGCAAAAGCGGATTCCTATGGCTATAACGGACAGGAAATTCTGGATACCTATCGTGCGCTGGTCGAGAAGTACGAGCCGCTGGATATTGCTTATCAGGTTTACGGCAAATAATCGGTTGTATCGTTTGAACAGTAAAGTGAACCCCCGTCCCTAGAGCTTGCAGCCGGGGGAGGAATACCCCTCCTCCGGCTGTCGGTCTGCTTGTGAAAAGTCAATTTGTGATAAGAACCCGCAAAGAAACACCCTTTTGTTGTAATCCGTGAGGAGGCTTTGCCAATGAAAGCGATCAAAAAAATCAGTACCATCTCCGGCTTTATTTCCGGAATTCTCATCGCACTGATCTGGGCGATGATGATTGCCGAAGTCGTTATGCGGAACATTTTCCACCACCCCATTCTGGGATGCAGCGAGATCTGCGTCTTTATGTATGTTTCTGCCTCTTATTTCGGCTTCTCTTTTACACAGATCTACAAAGGCCACATTACCGTGGATCTGCTTTATACAAATTTGAAACCTGCCGGACAGCGTGCTCTGGATATCATTTCCTTGGTACTGGAGTCCATTCTGTTCGTTGCCTTTGCTTATTGCAGCTGGAAATCCTTTGCCACCTCCTTTGCGGCAAGAGAGATCTATTTGGCTGCCATGAGAATGCCCGTTTATGTTCTGCGCTGTGCCATTGCAATCGGCGTTACCATCATGGCATTGCAGATTATTGCGGATACCGTTGAGATGATTACCAAGAAAAAGGAGGTACAGGCATGAGTCCTTTGATGATCGGCTTGTGCGCATTTGTTGCACTTATTATCCTTATGCTGCTGCGCTGCCCCATTGCCGTCAGTATGTTTATTGTCGGCGCAGGCGGATTGCTTATTACCAAGGGCAGCCACCTTGCCTTCTATGCACTCAGCACCACCCCCTATAATGCCATCTTCTCCTTCTCGCTGGTGGCAATCCCCATGTTTATTCTTCTGGGCAATCTTGCCAATGAAGCCGGCGTGACCGATGAGCTGTTCAGCATCGGTAATAAAGTACTGGGCCGCTGCCCCGGCGGCTTGGGCATGGCTACCGTATTCACCTGCGCAGGCTTTGCCGCCACCACCGGCTCCTCTGTCGGCATGGTCGCTGCTATGACTCGTATTGCGCTGCCCCAAATGGATCGCTATGGCTATGACCGTAAGCTCTCCCTTGGCACCATCGCCGGTGCCGGTACACTCGGTATTCTTATCCCGCCCTCCATTCCTATGGTTATCTACGCCATCAATACCGAGCAATCAGTTGGTAAGATTCTTATGGGCGGCATTATCCCCGGCGTCATCATGGCGGTCGGTATGTGCGCATATCTGGCAATCCGCTGCATCATCAATCCCAAGCTGGCTCCCCGCGCCACCGAAAAATTCACCGCCAAGGAGCGCCTGAAATCGCTCAAGGGTCTTTGGAGCATCGTGGTGCTGTTCGGCTCAGTCATAGGCGCCATCTATGCAGGCTGGGCTACCGCTACCGAGGCTGCCGGAATCGGCTGTCTGGTTGCTATTGTTGTTGCAGCCATCAATAAGAAGCTTTCCTTCAAGGCGCTTAAAAATGCATTTTTTGATACCATTAAGACCACCTGCATGATCATGATGATCTCGGTCGGTGCTGCTGTGTTCCAGCTGTTCCTTACCCGTTGCGGATTTGCTTCTGCATTTGCCAATGTATTCATTCAGGCGTCTATGCCGGTATTCTGGATGGTCGTTGTCCTGCTGCTGACCTATATCCCTCTTGGTATGTTCTTTGATACCATGGGTATGATCCTGCTTACCATTCCGATTTTCTATCCGGTACTCAAGGCTGCCGGTGTCGATCCCATCTGGTTTGGCGTCATGGTTGTTATGATGATTCAGATCAGCTTGCTGACTCCGCCCGTCGGCTTGAACGTTTATGTCCTCAAAGGCTGTGTGCCGGAGGCATCTCTTGGATCCATCTTTAGGGCGTCGCTGCCTTGGGTCGGCATTCAGATTGCCGTTGTTGCCATTGTTCTGCTTATTCCGCAGACTGTTACCTGGCTGCCCGGCTTAATGAAGTAGTACCATATCCGTTTTTAGGAGGAAGCTATGAGCCGTTTTGCAATTATCGGGTTTGGCTGTGCAGGGTACAATGCTCTGCGCGCCATACGGGAAAGCGGCAGCACGGACGAGGTGGAGGTCTACTCCACCTTTCCGCATGCTCCTGCAAATCCCATGCTGACAACCTATTATGTTAAAGGCAAGATCCCCTATGAGGCGATGTTCCCTTACGGAACAACGGAGGAGATCCTTGCAAAATATCCCTGCACGCTGCACAGTGGTGTAGGGGTTACGGCATTGAATGCCGCACATAGGGAGCTGACCCTGACGACAGGTGAAAAGAAGCGGTATGATAAGATCCTGATAGCGTCCGGCGCTACGGCGGTTAACCTGCCGGTGGACGATATCCCGGCGGATCGCATTTTTACCATGCGCACCGTCCATGATGCCGAGCGGTTAAAGGAGGCGCTGGAGCAGCGCAAAGTCCGCTCTGCCTTGGTCGTGGGCGCCTCTATGGTCGGCATCAAGATCGTCGAATTGCTGCTGGAGCGCGGGATCCATACCGTATTTTCCGATCTGGCTCCGCACATTTTCCCGACAGCCGCATACGAGGCGGTAAGTGAGCGGATTGAAAAATATCTGACCGAAAAGGGCGTGGAGCTGCATTTCGGAGCCAAAACCGAAGCAGCCCGTATGGAGAATGGCACCGGCGTTATCGAGATGAGCGATGGAACCACGGTTCATGCAGATATCGTGGTGATGTGCGTGGGCACCCGTGCGGATATCCGTTGGATCGCACCGGACGAGCTGAAGATAAACCGTGCCATTGTGGTCGATGAAACCATGCAGACCTCTGCGGAGGGGATTTATGCTGCCGGAGACTGCTGCGAGGGGTGCGACCTGATACTGGGAGCAACCCGCAATATCGGCTTATATGCCAGCGCCTATGTGCAGGGAGAGACCGCCGGCCTTAACATGGCTGGTATTCCCACCCGCTGCGAGGGCAATATTCTGCATAATATTACCCATTTTATGCAAATCGATTTCGTCTCCTTCGGAGATAAGAGTCTTCCCGGAGAGCGGCGCGTCCTGCTTGATCAGGACGACCGGTATATTGAAGTCACGCTTCAGGGCGGACATCTGGTTTGCATCAATATGCTCAACTGCTATGGTCTCAGCGGGGTGGTAAAGAACTGCATTCTGCATTACTTTAACCGCCATATGCAGCCCCTGAACAGGGAAGAGGAGGGCGTTCTGGCAAAGAGCGGTCTGCCCAACGAATTGATACAAATACTGGGAGGGATGGCAGAATGACAGAATTGGAAAAGCTGCTTCAGGCTAAGATTCCCGGAGAGACGACCGGCATAGAGGTCAAGCGGAGTTTCTGCTCCATCTGCGAGCCACTGTTCCACTGCGGTATCCATGCCTATGTAAAAGACGATAAGGTAATCAAGGTAGAGGGTATCCCCGGCTATCCCATGAGCAACGGTATGCTGTGCCCAAAGGGGCTTGCCAACCGGGAGTATATGTACCGCGCCGACCGGATCCGGTACCCGCTGCGTCGGGTGGGGCCTCGCGGCAGCGGCAAATTTGAACGGATCACATGGGGGGAGGCATATGCCGAAATCGGACTCCGTATCCCGCAGATCAAGGAGCAGTACGGCGCCGAGTCGGTGGTGTTTTACTCAGGCTATGCCAAGTGGTATCGCTCTCTCCTGCAGCGGCTGGCAAATGATTTCGGCTCCCCCAATTTCGGCACCGAATCCAGCACCTGCCACATGGCGACAGTAGAGGCATGGAAGGATCTGACCGGAAAATTCTCGGTGAATGATACCAACCGTTCCGCAACATTCCTTTGCTGGGCTGCAAACCCCTATTATTCCAAGTATGTTCAGCTCAAGGGTCTGTATGCCGCCAAGGAGCGCGGCATGAAGATCATTGTCATTGATCCGCGAAAGACGCCGATGACGGAAAAGCTGGCGGATATCCATCTGCAGCTCCGTCCGGGCACCGATGCAGCTTTGGCATTCGGCATGGCAAAAATCATCATTGATAATGACTGGGTCGATCATGATTATATAGAAAACCATGTCTACGGCTACGAGGCATACAAAAACTATGTTCAGCAGTTCACTCCGGAGCGCGTGGCGGAGATCACAGGTCTTGATCCCAATGATATTTACCGCGCCGCCGAGCTGTACGCGACCAATAAGCCATCCTCGATCAGCCAAAGCGGAGCGCCTATTGTACATCACCGCAACGGCTATCAGACGTTCAAGGCGATTATGGCTCTTTCCGCCATCACCGGCAATTTTGATGTCGAGGGCGGTAATATTCCGGCGGGCGAAACCTTCTCTCACCAGTGGGCAAATTTCGAGACACGCGAGCATGAGTTTATCCACAGCAACACGCCGGACAATATAGAGCGTCGTATCGGCTACCACCGGTTCCCCTTGTGGAACTGCTTTATTCAGGAAGCCCAAATGACAGATTTCCACCGTCATGCGCTCACTGGCGACCCTTATCCGCTCAAGGCAATTATGGCATTCGGACTGAACCACCGCATGTTCCCGGAGCCTCACAAAATACTGGAAGCACTGGATACGATGGATTTTGTGGTCAGCGCCGAGCTGTTCATGACCGAAGCCTGCAATCATTCCGATATTGTGCTGCCGGTCTGCACCTCACTGGAGCGTGAGGAATTCAAGGTTTATCCCGGCGGCTTTGCCACTTACATCAAGCCGGTGGTTTCTCCGGTTGGCGAAGCACGTCCGGACGCCGATATCATCAGCGATCTGGTTGGCGTTCTCGGGTTAGATGATCCGCTGTTGGCTTCCGGCTACCGCAAGTGTGTCGATTGGATCCTTCAGGATTGTCACTTCACCGTAGAGGACTGCCTTGCTGCGGATCAACCGATTCGTGTGCCGGATTTCAAGCCCTATGCGGGACGGGAATACACCAACAATGGCTACGACACGCCGACCGGTAAATTCGAGCTGTCCTCCTACACGGTGGAGCATCTTGACTGCACACTGTCGCCCATTCCCGACTATGAGGATCCCTACGACCCTGAACAGCCGGAGGGCTATCCTTTCACGCTTTCGGTCGGGGCGCGTCTGCCCTTTGCGCTGCACAGCCGCCTGCATGATGTTCCGTGGGCGCGCAGCCTTCGTCCGGATCCCATGGTGGATATGAATGAGGAAGACGCCGCTCATATGGGAATTGAGCTTAACGACTGGGTTTGGGTAGAAAACGAGCTTGGCCGGATTCGGGTTCGTGCCAATCCCAGCAGCAAGATGATGCACGGAATGCTGCAAATCTACCACGGCTACAAGGAGGCGGACGCCAATGAGCTGGTGCCGGATGGTCATCTGGACGAATACTCCGGTTATCCCGGCTACAACTGTGTCCGCTGCCGTGTCATCAAGGACGAGGAGGTGGCTCATTCATGAAGATGAAGCTGGTTCTGGATGTGGATAAATGCTGTGCCTGCGGCGCCTGTGCCGTTGCCTGTATGGATCAAAATGATATTGACGTAGCACATATGGCACCGTTTCGTCGTGTAGCGGATTTTGAGCTGCACGGGAAATATCTCTACACCTCTGTTTCCTGCATGCACTGCGATGACGCCCCCTGTATTCAGGGCTGTCCGGTTGGCTGTCTGCGCAAGGATCCTGTTACCAATCTGACGGTCTATGACAATACCAACTGCATCGGCTGTCACAGCTGTGCCATGGCATGTCCGGTTGGTGCGCCCTCCTTTGATCTGCGTAATAAGATGGTCAAATGTGACGGCTGCTTGGTGCGTCAGCAGCACGGAATGCAACCTGCGTGTGTGCTGGTATGCCCTACAGGTGCGCTCAAAATGGTTGACATCGAAGCGGAAGAAGCACAGCAGGCTGCTGAGAATTGATCATTTCTTCTCCTTCTTATATATTAAAACGATCCCCCGCAAGGTGTCTCTCTCAGAGCCTTGCGGGGGATCGCGTCAATTTGCATATCTTTAGTGGAACTGCGCATTTCGGATCGTGTTTACCACATCGGAGATAAATTTTTCATTGTTCAGCGTTTCAAAATTTTCCGGCTTGGTGGAAAAATTGAGGGTGCCCAGAATGCGATTATCCTGACTGATGACCGGCAGAGCAATACAGGCGACAAAATCATATAGCTCACCGATGACAACGCCGTATCCGCACTTACGCGTTTGCCGGATCTGCTCCAGCAGTGCTTCCGGGTCGATAATGGTATTGGCGGTGTAGGGAACAAGGTTGTGGCTGTGCACCCAGGTATTCAGCGTATCATCGTCCATTTGGGCAAGGAACAGCTTTCCTGCGGCGGTGCAGTAGGCGGGCAGCACGGTACCGGGCAGGGCATATTTATCGTTGTATACGATAAACTGACCTACTGTGGCAAGATGCAGAATGGATTCCCCGTATTGGACGGAAAGACCCACCTGACAGTTTTTTTGCTGTGCAAAGTAGTTCATAAAGGGCAGGACTTGTTCGATCAAGCCGTTTTGCATCATGGAATAACTGGAAAGTTCCAGCAGCTTGTAGGTCAGGGAATACTGCTTGTTTTTTTCCTGCTGCACATAGCCGTCTGCTTTCAGGATCTGCAAAATACGGTGGACGGAGGGGGAGGAAATCCCCAACTCCTGCGAAAGCTCCTGTATCGAGGTGCGCTTTTTCTGCCGGCTCATGTATTCCAGTATGGAAAGCGCCTTGGTCAGTACATTGCTGTTTTTTTCTTCAGTTTCCATAGAAGTCCCTCTCTTTTTGTCTGTTTCAGCTGTTTTTCCGCGGCGGGGTAAGGTGCAGGTACCGAAGGATCAGTTCGGCAATGCCGTCTGCATCGTTGCGGTGATAATACGGCAGGGAACTCTCCGGCTTTTGGTCGGCAATAAGTGCTACCGGATCGCGGGAAACGCTTGCTTCTCCCTCTCGCAGAATCTCTGCCTTGGGCCATCGACTGTTCTTAAAGCCTTCCAGCAGCACAAGGTCAGCTTCCTGCATTGCCATTTCAATCAATTCATCAGCACACATGACACCTTTTTTTCTATTATACGCCAGAATTTCCCGATTGTAAATCATGACCGGGCTGGCGCCGGCTTTTCCCAACCGCCAGCTGTCTGTATTGGGGACATCAGGCTCAAAGCAATGCCCGTCGTGCTTGATGCAGGCGACCCGGTACCCCATTTCGCTAAAGCACCGGATCAGCTTTTCACACAGTGTGGTCTTGCCGGAATTGTGCAGCCCGCATATCGCAAAAACAGGAGGGCGAAACGCCTTGTAATAGTCCTCCGGTGTGTTCAGGTTGGTCAGCAGCCGATCGGGAAAAACGGTATATTCCAGCTCCAGCATATGCCCGTTTACCGCAGCAAATGCGTCCGACATTTTCAGCTGTCGTTGCTCCAGCGCTGCTTCCAGTACAGGCAGTGCGGCTTTGGTATAAATGCCGCACAGATAATGCGCCCGTCCGTCTCTGCTGCGCATGCACCAGGCATTCCACCCGCTTTCCAAAAAGGAAAGAAGATAATTTCCCAGCTCACTGCGGTAGCACGCCAGATCGCAGCTCAGCACCAGCAGCGCATCGCTGTGGCAGCGGCGCAGTGCCGTCACCAGCCCACCCAGCGGCCCGCAATCGGGAAGATCGTCGCAAAAACGGGTGTATCCCTCCACCGGCAGCTCAATGGGAGAGGAAAGCAGCTTTTCCGGGAACGCAACACACTGCTCGGCGAGCCTTTGGATCATCGGAACACCGTCATGCTCCAAAAGGGCTTTATTCTGTCCCATGCGGCTGCTTTTTCCGCCGGCAAGCAGCAGTACGCCGCATTGTTTTACTGTATTACACAAAGTAAACAACCTCCACCATCATACCGTCCGTCAGGGCAGGGCTGCCAACCGGCACATCAACCAGACAGTTGCAGCCTGCCAATCCGGATAGGGAACCGGAGGAGTGACTGCAGACCGGCAACATTACCGTATCGCCCAGGGCTGCCGCACGCAGAAAGCGCCGGCGCTTACTTGCTTTGGCAAAGCCGCCCTGCAGCCGCAAGGTGGCACGGCACGGTATGCAGCTTTTCGCTCCTGCAAGCTGCAGCAGGGCGGGCAGGCACAGCAGCTCAAAGGTCACCACGGCGGCAAAGGGATTACCGGAGAGCGAAAACAACGGTTTTCCGCACAGCATTCCGGCAGCGATGTGGCTGCCCGGTTTCAGCATTACATGGTCAAACAGCAATGGCTCGGCAAGGGTATGCATGATCTCCGGCATCAGATCGGTGCTGCCCACTGCGCCGCCGCCGATGGTAATCACTGCGTCGCTGCTCTGCAGGGTGTTATCCAGCAGTCCTTGCAGTTCCGCTTTATCGTCGCGGCACAGGTGATATTCCGTCTTAAAGAGCAGACTATGCAGCCGTGTCGTCAGCATCGGCGCATTGCAGTCATAGATTTCATTCTCCTCCAGCTTTTCGCCGGGCAGCCGCAGCTCATTGCCGATGGAAATGACCGAAACCTTAGGCTGGCGCCACACAGTCGCATGGGCGATGCCGTCGGCGGTAAGCAGCCCGATATGGGCGGGCGTGATCCGCTCACCGCACTTCAGCAGGCGTGTTCCGGCTTTCATTTCGCTCCCACAGGGGCATACATTCTGTCCGGCTTTGGGCGTAAAGCGCAGCTGTCCCCGACCGTCTGTTATGGCAACAGCCTCCTGCTGGATCATACAGTCAGCTCCCTTTGGCAGCTGATCTCCGGTCAGTATGGGCATGGCATGGCAGGGCAGCAGAGCTTTTCCAGAATTCTGAAGCGTCAGCGTCAGCGATTCGTTCAGGTCGGCGCTGCGCAGGGCATAACCGTCCATCGCACTGCGGTCAAAGGGAGGTTGGGGTAATTGGGATAAAACGGTCTCTGCGGCAATACGCCCGCAGGCAAGCTCAAGCGGCAGCCGCTCTGCAGCTTCTATGGGCTGGATCGACCGACACAATAGGTCAAAGGCTTGTTCAACAGTAACGGGATTCATAGAAGCTCCTTTCTGATGTCAAGAAAAACACAGGGAATAAAACAAAAAAAGGATCCGTGCGAAACAGACCCTTTGCAGCATCACAGAAAACCGGTACCCCTGCGGGAACCAGCGCCGTGATGAAAGAGCCTTTTTTCAAGTGGGGACGGAAGGCTGCCGGATTTCTCCTGCGACCCGGGATCGGATTGATCCGGCGGAGGCGCCCTGCCCGATGGGGGTTTAGGCGGAACCGCTCAAGGTTCTCTCTGATATTTTGTATTACAGAATAATGGTTTCAAATATATTATATTGCATTTTAATATCTCTGTCAATTCCCCTTTCTGCCATCACCCTGCACAGAACCGCCCAAAACGGGGAAGTGATAACACTTATACACTCTTTGCATTTCACATGCCATGTTATTGTTACTAAAATGGAAGGTGTGAGGACGGCTGTACATCGCAAGCAAGAAAGGGGAAAAGGTGCCGTGGGCTGGAAAGAGTATCTGGAACAAAGCTGTACCGGCTGCAAAAATTTTGTGCTGCTGGGGGAAGCCGGCAGCGGAAAAAGCGAGCTGGCTTTGGAGCTTGCCGTGCATTTGGCACAGTGCCAGCCGTTGCCTGTCCATTTTTTTGATCTTGATATGACCAAGCCGCTGTTTCGCTCCCGGGATCTTGCACAGGAAATGGAGGCGCTTGGAATTGTCTTTCATTACGAAAAGCAGTTTATGGACGCACCTACACAGGTCGGCGGCGTGATGCGCCTGCTGCGGGACGAGGATTGCTGCGTGGTGATGGATGTCGGCGGAGATGCCAACGGTGCACGTGCGGTGGGCGGCTATGCGCCGGCTCTGGGCACAGGCAAAACCGCCATCTACTACATCGTCAACTCCTACCGTCCATGGTCATGCGATATCGACCATATCGACGGCACACTCAGCAGGATATTGCAGGTTTCCCATCTGCGGCTTGAGAACCTGCGCTTTGTCGCAAATCCCAATAACGGCGCATTTACCACACAGCAGGAATTTGAGGAAGGGCTTTTGAAGACCCGCCAAATGCTGGAGCCCTACTGCCGGCTGGAATTTGCCGCTGTTTCCGATGCGCTGTATGCCGACATGGCAGAGCCGAATGAACTGCCGGTGCTGCCGCTGGCACTGCGCCTTACGTATCCGTGGCTGCGGGAAGAAGACCCCCGCGCTGAAAGATAAATCGTTTATTATTTCGTTTCCGGAAGGAGGTTTCATAGTATGGCAAAGGTCGTTGTGATCGCCGAGCGGTGTAAGAGCTGCCAGTATTGCATCAAATTCTGCCCCAAGAATGTGCTTGCCTTGGGAACAAAGGTTAATTCCAAGGGCTACGAGTATGTGGAGCCGGTCAATGAAGACTGCATTGGCTGCTGTATGTGTGCGCGCATCTGCCCGGATGGCGCTATCGAAGTTTATAAATAAAAGGAGACTAAAGCTATGGCAAGAGTATTGATGAAGGGCTGCGAGGCAATCGCCGAAGCGGCTGTTCGTGCCGGCTGCCGTTTCTTTGCCGGCTATCCTATTACCCCCCAGAACGAAATTCCCGAGTATTTTGCCCGCCGCCTGCCGGAAGTTGGCGGTAACTTTGTCCAGGGTGAGTCCGAGGTCGCTTCTATCAATATGGTTTACGGTTCCGCTTCTGTCGGTGCCCGCTCCATGACCTCCTCCTCCAGCCCCGGCATCGCCCTTAAAAGCGAAGGCATCAGCTACTGCGCTGCTGCCCGTATCCCTATGGTCTATGCCAATATTTCCCGCGGCGGCCCCGGCGTCGGTGCCATTCAGCCCGCCCAGCAGGATTATTTCCAGGCCACCAAGGCTTCCGGCAACGGCGGCTTCGAGATGATCGTTCTGGCTCCCGCCACCGTGCAGGAAGCTGTGGACCTGACCTACAAGGCCTTTGACCTGGCCGACCGCGACCGCAACCCCGTTCTCATCCTGGCCGATGGCGTTATCGGCACCATGATGGAGCCGGTAGAGCTGCCCGAAATGAAGAGCGAGGAAGAAGTCGCCGCTATCCGTGAGAGCAAGAAGAAATGGGCCTGCATTGGCCACGAGCTGGACCTGCCCAACCGCTCCTGGATCGAGCCCGGCCAGTGGGATACCAATAAGATGCAGCGCGTCAATGAAGAAGCCGCTGCTCTGTATGCTTCCTGGGAAAAGGATGTTATGGTAGAGGAATACTGCACCGAGGATGCCGAAGTAGTCATCGCCGCTTATGGTATTTCCGGCCGTATTGCCAAATCCGTAGTGGAGATGATGCGCGCCGAAGGCAAGAAGGTCGGTCTCATCCGTCCCATCACCGTTCACCCCTTCCCCAAGGCTGCCTTTGATAAACTGAGGGAGTGAAATCTATAAGAAATCCACCATAATTTTTCGGGTGAATCCACAAATCCTCCCCGTTTAAAACAATGTAGCACTTAATATTTGCAGAAGACAGGAAGCGACCTGCTATCGTTATGGCAGATGCGGCTTGGGAGCAAGCGTTGGATGTGAGCGTGTAGAGCGAACATTCAATGCGCCGCGACGATAGAGCAGATGCCATAACGATAGCAGGTCGCTTCCGTCTGTCTAATTAAGAAGCTACATTATTTCAAACACATACTTTGTGTTTGATTCGAATTTATCCCCTTTTCGTAATATTGTAGAAGGATTTTCCTCCGTATTGATTGCATTTGGCATAAGCTGTGTTTCTAACGCAACACCCTCGCGGTTTTCATAAACTCTGCCTGCTTTTCCGATACAGCCATCTTTTAAGAAGTTACCGGTATAAACCTGAACGACAGGAGCAGTTGTTGAGATGATAAGTCTTCTGCCGGAGACGGGTTCTTCTAAAGTTAACTGATTTTCTGTACCATTTAATACGAAAGAATGGTCGTAGCCGAAAGCATTTTTCAGTTGGATGTGGTCTGCTTCGAGATCTTGTCCGATTCGTTTTCGTTTGTTGAAGTCAAATGGAGTGTCTTTGACAGGAAGAAGTTCTCCAGTTGCAAGGCAGGTATCATCGACGCATCCGATATAGTCAGAGTTAATCTGTAAATAATGGTCATTAACTTTATCCAATGTGTTAGAAAGGTTGAAATACAGGTGATTTGTAAAGTTTACAACAGTGTCTGCATCTGTATCGGCCTCATAGTGAATGGAAAATGCATTCTCATTTAATGTATAAGTTACATATAAATTTAAATTTCCAGGATAGCCCTCTTCACCGTCTTTAGAAAAGTAGTGGAAGCGGAGTCCATTTTCTAACGGAGTAACGTCAAAGATTTTTTTATCGAATCCTTCTTTTCCTCCGTGTAAATGATTTTTGCCATTATTGGCATACAGTTCGTAAGTTTTTCCGTTTAATGTGAAGCGGGCATCACCAATTCGGTTCGCAACACGGCCGATGATTGCACCAAAGTAAGCCGGGTCATCCGCATAATCTTCAATATTTTTTAATCCGAGAATAACATCTGATTTATTTCCAGAAGCATCTGGAGTGTGGATTTCCATAATGCGGCATCCCATATTTACCACAACAATTTTTAAAGATTCATTTTCCATAGAATAAAAACGAATTCCGTTATCCAGTTCTTTTAATAGTTCTACTTTAACCACAATAATCTCTCCTTCTCATATATTAAGATATTAGAATCAAAAGGTATTTTGTCCCTAATATCATATTAAGGTGCTAATCTATATAAAATTATAGCAAGACTATAAAATGTGTCAACAGATTAGTCAGCCAATATAAACATATTTTATCATGTCATTTTATAGAAAAACATTTGATATTCTACTTAAAAAATACAAATTTTTACGCTTCACCTGACATTTTGAGTTACTATTTAATTCATTAAGTAAACTACAGACGAAGCTATTGCCCCCAATAAGGCATATTTGTGATTTTAGTCGCTGC
>ENA-ORUI01001114-ORUI01001114.1-human-gut-metagenome-genome-assembly--contig:-NODE-1114-length-28999-cov-4.144140_pt1 | contig 28999 bp, 30 predicted proteins | sample MGYA00242078_ERZ509205 | MGnify/ENA primary metagenome ERZ509205 (study PRJEB26280, sample SAMEA2338828) | human gut metagenome | biome: human gut; feature: human-associated habitat; material: faeces... | reverse complement strand
AGACAGCTTATGATGTAATGAACAACTGGGGAGCTAACCACGGTGCTATCTCCTATGGACACATCGGAGCTGACCTGATCACAATGTGTTCAATGCTTCGTATTCCAGTATCTATGCACAACGTACCGGAGAAAGATATCTACCGTCCGGCAGCATGGAATGCATTTGGAATGGATAAAGAAGGCGCTGACTTCAGAGCTTGTAAGAACTACGGACCACTTTACAAATAAGAAGGAGTCCTTTTGTTAGGAAATGTAAAAAGACTGTAAATACAGTTTCGATACAGAGCTAGAACAAAGAATGCGGGGGGTCTGCCTATGCAGGGCCCCCGTTTTAATACCGACTAAAAGAGTATTAAGAAAAGAGGAAGATTATGGAGAAAAAAGTATTAGCATTTGACTTTGGTGCTTCAGGCGGAAGAGCAATGTGCGGAACTTTTGATGGTGACAAGATCAGCATTGAAGAACTTCACCGTTTTTCTAACGATCCGGTTATTTTGAATGGATCAATGTACTGGGATGTACTGAGATTATTTTTTGAAATCAAACAGGGTCTGATCAAAGCAAAGAAATGTGGAAAGATCGAAAGTATCGGTATCGACACATGGGGAGTTGATTTTGGACTGATCGACGAGGAAGGAAGACTTCTTGAGAACCCTGTACATTACCGTGATGCACGTACAGAAGGAATGATCGAAGAAAGTTTCAAATTGATCGATAAAGAGAAATTCTACCAGATCACAGGAAATCAGTTCATGGATCTCAACACAGCATTCCAGCTCCTTTCTCTTGTAAAGACAAGAAAAGAGCTTCTTGAGAAAGCTGACAAGATGATTTTGATGCCAGACCTTTTCAACTACTTCCTTACAGGGGAGAAAAAAGCTGAGTATTCTATCGCTTCTACAACACAGCTTCTTGATGCGAAAAAGGGCGAGTGGTCAGATGAAGTGATCGAAGCACTGGGAATTCCGAAACATATTTTCCCGGAAATCGTACCTACAGGTACAAAGATCGGCACTCTTACAGATGAAATCTGTACAGAGCTTGGTCTGGATAAGATTGATGTTATGGCTGTTGCGGGACATGATACGCAGAGCGCACTTGTATCTGTACCAACATCGGAAGAAGATTTTATCTTCCTGAGTTGTGGAACATGGTCACTGCTTGGAACAGAGCTTGCAGAACCTATTATCAATGAGAAATCTGAGCATTACAACATCACGAATGAAGGTGGATATGGAAGAAAGATTTCCTTCCTTAAGAATATCATTGGATTGTGGTGTATTCAGGAAAGCCGTCGTCAGTGGATCCGCGAAGGAAATGAGTATGGATTTGGCGAACTTGAGATTATGGCAAAAGAAGCTCCGGCACTTCAGAGTTTTATTGATCCGGATGCACCGGAATTCACACCTGCCGGAGATATTCCGACAAGAATCCGTGAATTCTGCAAGAAGACAGGACAGCCTGTTCCGGAAACAGTCGGAGAAGTTGTTCGTTGTATCAACCAGAGTCTTGCAATGAAATATCGTCATGCGATGGAAGAGATTAAAGAGTGTACAGGTAAAGATTATAAGACAGTCTACATGGTAGGCGGTGGAACACAGAGTGCTCTTCTTTGCCAGTTCACAGCAAATGCATGTGGATGCAGAGTAAGTGCAGGTCCGATCGAGGCGACTGTTCTCGGAAATATTGCACTGCAGCTCATGGCTTCCGGAGATATCAAATCTATCGAAGAAGCAAGAGAAATTATCAAACGTTCTCAGGATATCAAGATCTACGAGCCACAGGACAAAGAAGCATGGGACGAAGCATACGAGAGATTTAAGAAAATTTTAGTATAGTGCTTTGAACTAAGGGGGAATGGGTTGCCAGTTGTAATAATTATGGCTGGCAACGTAATAAAAAAGAATTCTTCAGAAACACTTGACTGTCAATCTGCTGTATGATTTAATGGGATAAGCAGTTGAGTTGGGCAAAATGCATAACGGTTCGCTAATTGGCCTGGGAGGAGAAGATTATGGCTGCTACTATTCGCGATATCAAGAAAAGGACAGGATTGTCCCTTGCAACGATATCGAAGTATTTGAATGGCGGTAATGTATTGCCGGAAAATCGTATCTTGATTGAGGAGGCAATCAACGAACTGCATTATGAAGTGAACGAGCTCGCAAGAGGGCTTGTTACCCACAAGACAAAGACGATTGGAGTTCTGGTTTATGATATACAGTGTCTTTTTGTAGGAAGTATGCTGCATTATCTGGGAATGGAACTTCATAAAAAGGGATATGGAATGTTGATCTGTGATTCCTGCAATGACGAGAAGCTACAGAAAGAAAATCTGCAGTTTCTTCTGAGCAGGAAAGTAGATGGAATATTGGTATTTGCTGTAGGTATGCATGGAAAGTTTCTTCATGCTGCGAAAAAAGCAAATGTTCCGGTTGTTCTGGTTGACAGATCATTCCAGGATGAAGAATATGATTGCGTTGAGGTTGATAACCGGACAGCAATCTATCGTGCAACGAATAAATTAATTGAGAACCATCACAAGAAAATAGCTGTGATTGCCTCTAATATTGAATATACCGGAAGGGAACGTGTGAAAGGATATTCTGATGCGATGAACCAGGCAGGACTGGAGATTCCAAAGGAATACTGTAAGCTGGGAGGGCATTCTTTTGAACATGGGTACAGAGGAATGAAAGAACTTTTGGAGCTTGAAGACCGTCCGACCGGTGTGATCTTAGGAAACTATAACACCATGCTTGGTGGAATTATGGCATTGAACGAATCAGGACTCTCCTGTCCGCAAGATGTCTCGCTCATCGGAGTGGATAATCTTCCGATGACCCAGGTGCTGCGCCCTAAATTATGGCTGATTGTCCAGCCAATGGAAACGATGTGCGAGAAGGCTGTAGCTATGCTCCTGGAGCGAGTAAACGGAGAGCAAAACGGTATGCCGGTAAAAATTAGTTTCAGTACCTCTGTAAGAGAGGGAGACTCAATACGAGACCTTGGATAGTGCATAAGCAAAATGCACAGAAAAGCGTGGTTTTTGTTGTGAGAATGGATAAAAAAATAGTGAAAACAAACAAAAACGAACCGTTTCGCTCTAAAAACGGTGGGAAATCTTGACAAAATATGAAAACAAGGCTATAATTTATTCATGTATTAAAGGTGTGCGGAAAAATGGAAAACACACTTTGAAAAACAAAAAAATCTTAAAGCTTTGAAAGCGAACCGTTACGCTGAGGTTAAGAGGAATGGGGGTATCGTAAGAGTTAATCGACAATCCAGTCAACACCAGCAAAGTAAAAGATGGGAGGAAGAAAATTGGAAAAAATTAAACAAAATCCTTTTGTAAAAAAGGTAGGATTTAACAGAATTGTTTTGTGCTGTGTCCTTCTTCTGATGTACGGACTCTTCTGTGCACTGACCGGAGGAAGCTTCGCAGGAATGAACCGAATCATGAGCGCACTCAATTATGCTTATTTCCTTGGATTTTTATCACTGGGTGTTACATTTGTAATTGCTACAGGACAGATCGACTTCTCTATTGGACCGGTTATGTTCTGTTGTGCACTTATCTCAGGTTATACACTGACAACACATGGAATTTCCATGCCGGTTGCAATCCTGATCAGTATCCTTGTGGGATTTGCTTTTGGGCTCTTTAATGGATACCTGGTAGCTTACTGGTCAGTACCTTCATTCATCACTTCAATGGCAAGTATGAATATTGCAAAAGGTCTTGCGTCAGTTTACACAAAGACACAGTCAGTCAGCTGGCCGCAGGCAGCAGATCCGGACAACGGATGGTTCAGAAATCTTGTAAGATATAACGGGTTCCCGGTTGGACTTGTTATTCTTCTGGTAGCTGCAGTTATCTGTGCGATTATCCTGAACAAGACAAGAATCGGACGTTACATCCTTTGCCTTGGTAGTAACAAAGAAGCTGTTAGACTTTCAGGTGTAGATGTTAAGAAATGGGAAATGCTTGCATTCATTATCTGTGGAGTTCTCGTTGGAATGGGCGCTATCTTCTATGTATCTGCATATACAACAGTACAGCCTGGTTATGGAGATCAGTACAACAACGAAGCAATCGCCGGATGTGTAATGGGTGGTACATCCATGGCAGGTGGACTTGCATCCATCAGCGGTACAATCATTGGTGTATTTATCATCGCTCTTCTTCAGGAAGGAATTCTGGCTCTTGGCTTTACAAAAGATTATCAGCTTATCATTACAGGTGTTATTGTTATCGTCGCAGTATTCAGTGACGTACTTGCAAGACGCAGAAAGAACTAATTTCTCTTCTATATTAAGAGATCAGCTTTATGAATGATGAACGAAATGTTTGATTGAAAGAAAGGCAAGGGTAATAAAATGGGCGAAGTTATATTGGAAATGAAAGGGATTGATAAATCTTTCCCAGGTGTTCACGCACTTGACCATGTAGATCTTGAGATCAGAAAAGGCGAAGTTCTTGCTCTTATGGGAGAGAATGGTGCCGGAAAATCAACTCTGATGAAAGTTCTCACAGGTATTTATACAAAAGATTCAGGAACAATTACATATGAAGGTAAAGAAGTTGAGTTCCACAGTGCTCGTGAAGCACAGGACAATGGTGTTATCATCGTACACCAGGAGCTGAACATGCTTGGTCATCTGACAGTTGCTCAGAACATCTTCATCGGAAGAGAGTTCAAGAAGGGTATCAAGATTGATGACAAGAAGATGAACGAAGAAGCACAGAAACTGTTCGACAGAATGAACGTTGATATTGATCCGAGAGAGACAATGTCAAAACTTACAGTAGGTAAGCAGCAGATGTGTGAGATCGCAAAAGCAATTTCACATGATGCAAAGATCATCATCTTTGACGAGCCATCAGCAGCTCTGACAGAGACAGAGATCGAGCAGTTGTTCAAGATCATCCGTGACCTGAAAAGTCAAGGAATGGGAATTGTTTATATCTCCCACCGTATGGATGAGATTAAAGTGATCACAGACCGTGTTACAGTCATGAGAGATGGTACTTATGTTGGAACATTGATCACAAAAGAAAGTACAAAAGACGACATCATCAACATGATGGTTGGTCGTGTTATTTACGAAGATCCGAAGGAGAAGAACATGACACCTCCGGGAGCACCGGTAGTTCTTAAAGTTGAACACCTGAACGCTGGTAAGATGGTACAGGATGTAAGCTTCGAACTTCACAAAGGTGAGATCCTTGGATTCTCCGGACTGATGGGAGCTGGACGTACAGAGACAGCCAGAGCACTCTTTGGAGCTGACCCGATTGACAGCGGTGATATTTATATCAACGGTAAGAAGGTTACAATCAAGAGCCCACAGGATGCTGTTAAGTGCGGTATCGGTTATCTGTCAGAGGACAGAAAGAGATATGGTATTGTTGTACAGAAATCAGTTGCTGAGAATACAACAATGGCAACACTTGAAAAATTCATGAGCGGTCCTTTTATTGATAAGAAGAAAGAGAACAAGATTGCTCAGGAATATGTTGAGCAGCTTGCAACAAAGACTCCTGGTACAGATCAGCTGGTAGTTAACCTGTCAGGTGGTAACCAGCAGAAAGTCGTTATTGCAAAATGGCTGACAAGAGACTGTGACATCCTTATCTTCGATGAGCCTACAAGAGGTATCGACGTTGGAGCTAAGAATGAGATTTACAAGCTGATGAATCAGCTGGCAGCAGAAGGAAAAGCCATTATTATGATTTCCTCCGAGATGACAGAGATCCTTCGTATGAGTGACAGAATCGTTGTTATGTGCGAAGGTAAGAAGACAGGTGAGCTGGATATTTCCGAAGCTACACAGGAAAATATCATGAACATGGCTACACGTGAGATTGAGTAGGGAGGGAAAAAGTAATGGCAAATAATACAACAAAGAAGGCCGGCTCTAATAAGTCATTTATTGACAGAATGGGAGGACAGAAATTCATCGTCCTGCTCGTTGTTATTGCACTGTTTATCTTCTTCTGTGCAATGAGCCCGAACTTCAGAAAATATACAACATTTATTAACATTCTGGACTTCTCCTATTATATTGTCCTGATGGCAATTGGAGTAGCCTTTCCACTGATGACAGGTGGTGTTGACCTGTCAATCGGTACTGGACTTGTATGTTATTCACTCGTTGGTGGATATCTGATCGTTCACAAAGGAATGCCTACAATCGTTGGTATCCTTGCAGCAATTATTCTTGGAATGCTGATTGGTGTTCTGAATGGTGTACTGGTAGCAATCATGGACCTGCCGGCATTCCTGGCAACACTTTGTACTTGTATGATTACTCGTGGACTTGGTTCCATTATCGTAGGTGGATTCGGAATCTCATGGCCGGCAGCAGCAGCACCGGGAGGATGGTTCAGAAGTATCTTCAAGATTCAGTCTGGCGGACAGAATATCCCGATCGGTTTCTTATGGGTAATTCTTCTGGTTGTTGTTATGACATTTGTACTGAATCATACAAGAATTGGACGTTATACACTTGCAATCGGAAGTAACAAAGAAGCAACAAGACTTTCCGGAGTTAATGTAAGATTCTATCATATTGCAGCATATGTAATCTGTGGATTCTTCGCAGGACTTGCTTCTATCGCATACTCCGCTATCTTCGCTACAGTTCAGCCAGGAAGTGGTGCTGGATTCGAGCTTGAGGCTATCGGTGGAGCAATCATCGGTGGTGTATCCATGACAGGTGGTGTAGGAAGCATCACAGGAACACTGTTTGGTGTATTCGTTATCTGTCTTCTGAAGACTGGTCTTCCATTCATCGGACTGACAGCTAACTGGCAGCAGATCATTACAGGATTTGTCCTGATCGCAGCCGTACTTGTTGATATTCTTAAGAGAAAAGCAGGAAAAGAGTAATTTTTTCCACTTAAATTTAGAATTTGTGAAAAATCACGAAAAAGCAATAATTAATTGCAAAACCATTGGTAATGTGTTATATTATTAATGTGTGCGGATAGATAGCAGTGGGGAAACATGCTGAAAAAAGCGTGAAAAAGAAAGCTGTTACTATAGAAGCTAAACGAAACAGACTGTATAAAGAGTTTTCGGACAAAGAAGCCTGGGCAAACTACTTCTGCAGAGCGATTTAAGAAATGCACGAAAGAGGCTCTGCCAGAGAGGCCTGGCATTAGGGAGAGGAAAACTGGAAGAAAACTCAGACAAGCAGTCACAAATTTATTTTGTCAGGAGGACATAATTATGAAAAAGAAAGTTTTAGCAGTTTTACTTGGTGGATGTATGGTAGTTGGAATGCTCGCAGGATGTGGATCCAAGGCAGATGACACTAAGAAAGCAGATGGCGACACTAAGACAGATGGATCAGGAGATTCCAAGGGATATCATTTCGAAGTTGTTGTAAAGAGCTTCCAGTCTTCATACTGGCAGGCAGCTGTACAGGGAATCAATCAGGCTTGTGATGAGCTCGGTGTTACAGCTAACACAACAGGACCGAACGCAGAGTCCGATATCGCTGACCAGGTTAACATGCTGAACAACGCAATCAACAAAAATCCAGACGGAATCGCTCTTGCAGCTTGTGACCAGAACTCAGTTCTTGATTCACTGCAGTCAGCACTTGACAAGAAGATTCCGGTTGTATGTTTCGACTCAGGTGTTCCGGACGCTCCAGAAGGATCTGTATACGCAACAGTTGTAACAGACAACGAGCAGGCTGGTGGAATCGCAGCAGAGCATATTTATGAAGCAATCAAAGACAGAATCGGAAACGGACAGGTTCGTGTTGGTGAAGTTAACCAGGATGCAACATCTGCTAACATTTCTGAGCGTGGTATGGGATTCATCAACAAGTTCATCGAGCTTGCTAAAGCTGATGGAAAGACAGTAGCAGTTGTAGGAAATGACTTCTATGTAAACCAGGTAAAAGACAATGGCGATCAGGCATCTGCTGACGTAGTTCTCGAAGTTGCAGTTCCGGCACAGACAACAGTTGAGCTGTGTGCTACAGAGGCTTCTAACATCATGAACAAAGACGATACAATCGCTATGTTCGGATCAAACCAGGTATCTGCAGAGGGTGTTCTCACAGCTAACCAGAACCTGAACAAACTTGGAACAGATGATGATAAGATCGTTGCAGCTGGATTCGATGCTGGATCAGTTATCAAAGCCGCTGTTAAAGATGGTACATTACTTGGTGCTGTTACACAGTCTCCTCTGATGCAGGGTAAAATCTCCATCGAGACTCTTGCTAAGATCTGTGATGGTGAGTCTGTAGAAGACGTTACAACAGATGGTTACTGGTATGATTCTACAAACATGGATGATGAGGATATCTCTCCAAACCTGTATGACTAATTCATATCTGTAAAGAGAAGCTGAATTATTAAAGTGAAAAGAAAGGAATCGGGAAATTCCCGGTTCCTTTTTTAAAATAATATGTTATTATATCAAGGAGGAAGATAATATGTTAAAAGGAATTCCAAAAATTTTATCACCAGAACTGTTGAAAGTACTTGCTGAGATGGGACACAGTGACAGACTGGTTATCTCTGATGGAAACTTCCCGGCTGAATCAATGGGAAAAGACGCGATTGTGATCCGTTGCGACGGACACGGAGTACCGGAGATTCTTGATGCGATTCTTCAGGTGTTTCCTCTGGACAGCTATGTGGAGCATCCGGTAAATCTTATGGAAGTTATGCCTGGAGATACTGTGGAGACACCAATCTGGGATACATATAAAGAGATTATCCGTAAATATGATGACAGAGGTGATGCTGTTGTTGGAAACATTGAGCGTTTTGCATTCTATGATGAAGCTAAGACAGCTTATGCAATCATTGCAACAGGTGAATCAGCACTTTATGCGAATGTAATGCTTCAGAAGGGTGTTGTAACAGACTAGTCACATTTTTTAACGTAATGGAGGAACAATATGCTTGATCATGTAGAAAAAATATTTGCAGATATGAAGCCGATGATGAAAAAGTTGAAGAAGGCTTCTTATAAAGTAAATATGGAGGCTTTTATAGAGAATCATGGACATTATTTCCGTGAGATGACAGAATATACGGAGAATGCTTCTGATAAAGAGACGGCAGCCAAAGAGCTTGCAGTAGACTTTACAGATAAGGTTTATGATGCATATGTTTCTCCGAAAAAAGGAAAAATAGACAGTGCAGTTCAGACAGATCTGAATTTCTTTATGATCTATTATGTATTTCCGGCAATTCTTTTGACAGAGCATGACGATGCGAAACTGATCGCAGATCATCTCTGCAGCAGATGGGGAGAAAAGTTTAAGAACAGTAAGATTCAGTATACAGATTATGATTCCCTATATGTTTCATTCCGTGAGAAGATATTTGGAATCTTTTAAGACTTGCAAATCAACCTTACTTGTGATAGAATAATTAAGATTCATGTAATGGCATGAGAAGATTTAAGAAGCTATATTTTTATGGTTTAACAGGTGTGCTGTTACGTCAGTGTGTAGGAGGTCATAGAAGATGGACATTTTGAAGATTGTTTTATACATTATCTTTGTTATAGACTGTATCGCATTATCAGCGATTATTCTTTTGCAGGAAGGAAAGTCAGCCGGATTGGGAACAATTGGCGGTATGGCGGATACTTATTGGGGACAGAACAAGGGACGTTCTATGGAAGGTGCACTTGTAAAGTCTACAAAGTTTCTTGCTATCCTTTTCCTGGTGCTTGCAGTAGTACTGAACCTTAAGGTTTTTAATTAATAACAGATGATGAAGTAAGTATAAGACATTCTATAATAAGACTATAGAATGTCTTTTTTTCTTTAAGTAGAAATGAAAGGTTACTGTTCACTCCCGTGTCAATCACTCCGCTGATTGACACGGAGGATGCATGTTTTGGCTTGAATGCATCTCGCCCCATCGCCAAAGGCGATTTAAAATGGCGAGATGCGTTGCTGGTCGCACATCGTGTGAACAGTAACGATGAAAGGAAACAGAATGGATCAGACATTTGAAAAGAGAAAAAAAGTGATTTATGACTTTATTTGTGATGATTTTTATATCCCAATGAAAGTCAAAGAGATTGCGACGGTTCTTCAGGTATCGAAAGAACAGAGAAGAGAGCTTCAGGAAGTGTTGGATGCGCTCGTTGAAGAAGGAAAGATTACACTTTCTAAAAGAGGGAAATACAGTAAAGGTCAGGCAAAGCGTATCACAGGAACCTTCCAGGCGAATATCCGTGGATTTGGATTTGTTATGGTAGAGGGTGAAGATGAGGATATCTTTATTCCTGGAGAGAATGTGAACGGTGCATTCCAGGGAGATGAAGTGGAATGTATTATTACAGGTGCGCCGGGCGGTAAGAGAAAAGAAGGAAAAATCGTAAGAATCGTGTCGCATCAGGTGAAGAAGATTGTCGGATTGTATGAGAAGAGTAAGAGTTTTGGATTTGTACGTCCGGATAATCAGAGATATCTGAAGGATATTTATATTCCGGCCGGAAAAGAGATGGGTGCCATGGACGGTCATAAGGTTGTGGTAGAACTGACATCTTATGGACAGGAACATGCTAAGCCGGAAGGAAAGATTGTTGAGATCATCGGTCATGTGAATGATCCGGGAGCAGATATTTTATCTATTGTAAAGGATTATGATCTTCCTACAGAATTTCCGGAGAAGGTATTGAATCAGGCAGTTCGTGTTGGAAAAGATGTATCCGAAGCAGATTGTGCCGGAAGATTGGATTTACGTGACTGGCAGATGGTTACGATCGACGGTGAAGATGCGAAGGATCTGGATGATACGGTTTCTCTGACAATGAAGGATGAGAATTATCAGCTGGGAGTTCATATTGCGGATGTTACCAATTATGTACAGGAGAAAAGTGCTCTGGATCGAGAAGCACTGAAGCGTGGGACGAGTGTTTATCTTGCTGACCGTGTCATACCGATGCTGCCGCATGTGTTGTCGAATGGCATCTGTTCTCTGAATGCAGGGGAAGACCGTCTGGCATTATCCTGTATTATGACAGTGTCTCCGAAAGGCGAGGTGATCGATCATCAGATCGCGGAGACTGTGATCCAGGTAGATAAGCGTATGAGTTATACAGGTGTATCTAAGGTGCTGGCAGAAGAACCGGAAGCACTGAAAGAAGATAAGGATTTTGTTCCGATGATTCAGAAGATGCAGGAACTTTCAACGATTCTCAGAGAACGACGTGGCAAGAGAGGTTCGATTGATTTTGATTTTCCAGAGACAAAGATTGAATTGGATGAGAAGGGGAAACCAATCAATATCAAACCTTATGAGAGAAACAGTGCAACGAAGATCATCGAAGATTTTATGCTTCTTGCTAATGAGACAGTGGCAGAAGAATATTTTTGGAGAGAGGTTCCATTTCTCTACAGAACGCATGAAGTTCCAGACGAAGAGAAGATAAAGAAACTGAGTACATTTATCAATAATTTCGGTTATCATATTCATGTGCATGATGAAGTAAAGCCAAAGGAGATTCAGAAACTTCTTAGTCAGGTGGAAGGAACCCCGGAAGAAGCTCTGATCAGCAGACTTACATTACGCTCCATGTGCCAGGCAAAATACACAACAGATAATACAGGACACTTTGGACTGGCAGCGAAGTATTATACACATTTCACTTCTCCGATCCGCCGTTATCCGGATCTCCAGATTCACAGAATCATTAAGGAGAACCTGCGCGGACGATTGAATGAGAATCGTATAGAACATTATGATAAGATCCTCCCGGAAGTAGCGAAGCAGTGTAGTGACAGAGAACGACTGGCAGAAGAGACAGAACGTGAAGTTGTGAAGATGAAAAAAGCAGAGTATATGCGCATGCATATTGGAGAAGAGTACGAAGGTGTCATTTCCGGTGTTACAAAATGGGGAATCTATGTAGAACTTCCGAATACAGTGGAAGGTCTTGTTCATGTTGTGGATCTGCGGGACGATCATTATAATTTTATAGAGCAGACATATGAAATGGTCGGAGAGCATACAGGAAAGACATATAAACTTGGTGAAAAGGTGCGTGTCCGCGTAAGTGATGCAGATAAGCTGCTCCGGACGATTAATTTCGAGCTGGCATAATACTTGCAGGAGTGCGGTTAAAATAGATGAGTTAGAGGTTGGAATCAGATGGCAAAGACAGAGAAAAAACTTATTGCGAATAATAAAAAAGCATATCATGATTATTTTATTCTTGAGAAATACGAAGCAGGACTTGTGCTGCATGGCACAGAAGTAAAGTCTCTTCGTATGGGAAAGTGTAGTATCAAAGAAGCGTTTATCCGTGTGGAAGACGGGGAGATGTATATCTATGGTATGCATATCAGTCCTTATGAGAAGGGGAATATCTTTAACAAAGATCCGCTTCGCGTGAGAAAGCTACTTCTTCATAAGAAGGAGATACTGAAAATATTTGGTAAGATGAAAGAACAGGGAATTACAGTTGTTCCGCTGCAGGTTTATTTCAGCGGAAGTCTTGTAAAGATTGAGATCGGACTTGCCAAAGGTAAGAAATTATATGACAAGCGTGAGACGATCGCAAAGAAAGATCAGAAGCGTGAAGCACAGAGAGAATTCAAAGCGTTCAATCGATAAAGGATTGAGGCAGGAGCGAATAGAAAAAGCAATTGGATCAGAAACCAATTGCTTTTTTTACTTCATTGATATCGCCAGTAAATACAAGTCCACCCATTCCGGCTTCTTTTGCTGCATTGATGTTTGGCTCAAGATCATCAATAAAGAAACATTCTTCTGCCTTTAAATCAAATTTCCTGAGAAAATGACTGTAGATTTCAGGAGACGGCTTTGCAAGTCTGATCGGTCCGGAAAATAAGATTCCGTCAAAGTGAGAAAGAAGTTCACTTCCTTCATAGTATTCTGCAAAATAGGTTGGAGCATTAGACAGCAGATAGATTGGTATATTGCGCTCTTTTAATTCATGGATAAATGTAATGGTATCCGGAAGTAAAGTAGTGCAGCGTGGCCATTCTTTTGCAAACCGGCGGATGCAGTCCTTCAAATGTTCCGGAACCTGATCGATGACTTCATTTATGTAACTATCATAATCAAGTGTGCCGGCGTCAAGTTCTGCCCAGCGTTTATAAACGATTTCGGATAAATAATCCAGTTCTTCTTCATGTGGGCAGAATTCTGAGAGGATCGCTTTTCCATCGAAACGTCCGATGACATTTCCAAAGTCAAAAACAATATTCTTGTATTTCATGACAAATTTCCTTTCTGAACAGTTACGTTTATTTTATTATACTGCGCAGAAAAGACAGATTCAAATAAAATATGCATTGCTGTTCACACGATGTGCGACCAGCAACTAATAGACAAAAAGAGAAAAACTGTCTAAAAATTATCTTGACATCTATTTTATTTATGATATACTTTGAGAGTCAAAGTATTTAAAAGTCAAAACAATTACGGTTCAGATCTGGAAAGAATCATACTGTGAAGAGTGACAATTATTTTGACAGAGTTGGAGAAGAGATATGATAGGAAGAATATGCGGGACAGGATCGTACATACCGTCCCATCGAATGGACAACGTGGAATTGTCCTCTCTGGTCGACACAAGTGATGAATGGATCCGGGAACGCACAGGAATTCAAAGCCGACATCTCGCAAAACAGGAGACGGTATCTTTTATGGCTGCAAAAGCAGCAGAAGAAGCTCTTGCAGACAGCGGGTTGAAAGCAGAAGAGATTGACCTGATCCTTGTAGCGACGTCTTCTTCAGAAACAGTATTTCCGAATACTTCCTGTGAAGTGCAGAAAGCAATCGGTGCAGTTCATGCATGGGGATACGACCTGAATGCAGCCTGTTCGGGATTTATTCTCGCATTGAATACGGCGCAGTCTTATATCCGTTCGGGTCTTGTTAAGACTGCACTGGTGATCGGTGCAGAGAAGATGAGCAGAATTGTAGACTGGAAAGACCGTGGAACTTGCATTTTATTCGGAGACGGTGCAGGTGCAGTGGTTCTCCGGGGAGAAGAAAGTGAAAGTGCAGAAGCAGTCTACACGGCCATGGCACATTCGGCAGGAGACAAGGGAGAGGCATTGACCTTACAATATGGAACAGAAGAAACGCCGGTAATTCGGATGGATGGACAGGCAGTTTTTAAGTTCGCTGTGAGAAAAGTACCGGAAATCATCGAAGAAATGTTGAAAAAAGCAGATGTTTCAAGAGAAGATGTGGATTACTTTGTTTTGCATCAGGCAAACAGAAGAATCATTGAAGCGGCTGCAAAGAGGGTTGGCGTAGAAATTGAGAAGTTCCCAATGAATCTTGGTGAATATGCGAATACGTCGGCGGCGTCAGTTCCAATCCTTTTAAATGAAATGAATCGGGATGGAAAGCTGAAAAGAGGTCAGAAAATTATACTTGCCGGATTCGGGGCAGGACTTACATGGGCAGGATGCCTGATGGAATGGTAAATTCAAGAAAGGAAAACAAAATCATGTTAGAAAAAGTAAAAGAAATCGTAGCAGAGTCATTAAACGTAGAGGAAAGCACATTAAGTGAGACAACATCTTTCAAAGAGGATCTTGGAGCAGATTCCCTGGATCTTTTTGAGATGGTAATGGCATTTGAGGAAGCTTTTGAAGTAGAGATCCCATCTGAAGATCTGGAGCAGATCACAACAGTGGGTGACGTTGTAAAATATATCGAATCACACAAGTAGAAGTATAGAACAAGTAGAAAACGAAGCATTTCGGTTCCTTTTCGGCAGCCGATCCGAGAGAACCGTTGATAGAGAAGTGATCAAGAAGGGAGTTCTTATGAGAACGAGAATAACAGAATTACTTGGAATTGAGTACCCGATCATTCAGGGCGGTATGGCATGGGTTGCAGAATATCATCTGGCGGCAGCAGTTTCAAATGCCGGTGGACTTGGACTGATCGGAACAGCAAGTGCACCGGCCGAGTGGGTCAGAGAACAGATCCGTGAGGCAAAGAAGCTGACAGATAAGCCGTTTGGAATCAATATTATGATGATTAGTCCTTATGCAGATGAAGTTGCAAAGGTGGCTGTCGAAGAAGGTGTAGCAGTTGTCACGACCGGTGCAGGATCTCCGGAAAAATATATAAAGATGTGGAAGGAAGCCGGAATCAAAGTGATCCCTGTAGTTGCTTCTATAGCGATGGCGAAGAGAATGCAGCGTTGTGGAGCAGATGCTCTGGTGGCAGAAGGAACAGAAGCAGGCGGACACATCGGTGAGAATACAACGATGGTTCTCGTTCCGCAGGTTGTAGATGCAGTTGAAATCCCGGTGATCGCAGCCGGAGGAATTGCAGATGGAAGAGGAATTGCAGCGGCATTTATGCTCGGAGCAGAGGGTGTCCAGATCGGAACACGTTTTGTTGTGACAGAAGAAGCACAGGTGCATGAGAATTATAAAGAATGCATTTTGAAAGCAAGGGATATTGATTCTCGTGTGACAGGAAGATCTACAGGTCATCCGGTTCGTGCTCTTCGTAATAAAATGACGAAAGAGTATCTTGAGAAAGAACAGGCAGGAGCAACATTCGAAGAACTTGAACATCTGACACTAGGAGGACTCAGGAGAGCTGTTGTTGATGGAGATGTTCAGAGCGGAAGCGTGATGGCAGGGCAGATCGCAGGTATGATCAAGGAGAAGCTTACCTGTCAGGAAGTGATCCAGAAGCTGGTCTCACAGACAGATGAACTGATCGGAGGAAAAGGATTCTATGAGTAAGATCGCATTTATTTTCCCGGGACAGGGAGCACAGAAAGCCGGAATGGGAAAAGATTTCTATGAAAATAGTAAGACGGCGGCAGAGGTAATCGACCGTGCAAGTGAACTGCTTGGACTGGATATGAAAGCACTCTGTTTTGAAGAAAATGATCTTCTAGATCAGACAGAATATACACAGGCAGCACTTGTGACTGTCTGTATGGCAATGGAGAAGGTATTAAGAGAACGGGGACTCGCCCCGGATGTCACAGCAGGCTTAAGCCTGGGTGAATATTGTGCGATTGCTTCAGCAGGAGGAATGAGCACAGAAAATGCAATCACAACAGTAAGAAAACGCGGTATTCTGATGCAGAATGCAGTACCGGGTGGTCAGGGAGCCATGGCAGCGGTTCTCGGACTGGATGCCGGAAAGATTGAGGAAGTGCTGGCAGATCGAAGTGGTGTAATGATCGCCAACTACAATTGTCCGGGACAGATTGTGATTACAGGATGGAAGGAAGATGTGGAACAGGCAGCAGATGCACTGAAGGAAGCCGGAGCAAAGAGAGTCCTTCCGCTTAATGTCAGTGGACCGTTCCATTCTTCCCTTCTGGAGCAGGCCGGAGAAGAACTTGGAAAAGAACTGGAACAGGTAGATTTTTCTGATCTCCAGATTCCATATGTGACGAATGTGACAGCAGAATATGTAACTGATATTACAAAGACAAAAGAACTGCTCGCACGTCAGGTAGCATCTTCCGTACGCTGGCAGCAGAGTGTGGAACTTCTGATCGCGGACGGTGTAGATACATTTGTCGAGATCGGGCCTGGAAGAACACTAGCTGGTTTCTTGAGAAAGATAAACCGTGAGGTGAAAGTGTATAACGTCGGAACCTGGGAAGACGTAGATAAGGTGGTAAATGAATTATGTTAGACAGACTGACAGGGAAAGTTGCGGTAGTGACAGGTGCTTCCAGAGGAATCGGAAGAGCGATCGCGCTGCGTCTGGCACAGGAGGGCGCAGCAGTAGTGATCAATTATAATGGATCGAAAGAGCGCGCGCAGGAAGTGAAAACAGAGATTGAATCTGCAGGCGGAACAGCACAGATCATGCAGTGTGATGTGGCAGATGCAGCATCTTGTGATGAGATGTTTCAGACAATCATTAAAGAATTCGGAAGAATAGATATCCTTGTGAACAACGCAGGAATTACAAGAGACGGACTGCTTATGAAGATGGCAGAAGAGGATTTTGATGCTGTGATCGATACGAATCTGAAAGGAACTTTTCATTGTATCCGTGCAGTCTCAAGACAGATGCTGCGTCAGAGATCCGGAAGAATTATTAACCTGTCTTCTGTATCAGGAGTTCTTGGAAATGCAGGACAGGCTAATTATTCCGCATCAAAGGCTGGTGTGATCGGACTTACAAAGAGTGCGGCAAGAGAACTGGCTTCCAGAGGAATTACCGTAAATGCGATTGCTCCGGGATTTATTAACACAGAGATGACAGAAGTACTTTCAGAGAAGGTGAAAGAAGGAGCAACAGCCCAGATCCCTCTTGGAAAGTTTGGAGAGACAGAAGATATTGCGAATGCGGCGGCATTTCTTGCTTCTGATGAAGCACGTTATATCACAGGCCAGACGCTGCATGTCGACGGCGGAATGGCGATGTAAGAATAGAAGGAGTAGGAAAATGAAGAGACGAGTTGTTGTAACCGGAATGGGTGCGGTGACACCGATTGGAAATACAGTAGAAGAATTCTGGAACGGAATCAAAACAGGTAAAGTTGGAATTGGTCCGATCACAAAATTCGATACAACAGATTATAAGGTTAAGCTGGCAGCAGAAGTGAAAGATTTCGTTGGAAAAGAACGAATGGATTTCAAGGCAGCAAAGAGAATGGAATTGTTCTCCCAGTATGCGGTTGCAGCAGCAAAGGAAGCATTTGCGGATGCGGGACTTGATATGGAGCAGGAAGATCCTTACCGTGTGGGAACAATCATCGGTTCAGGTATTGGAAGTCTTAGCTGTGTAGAGCAGAATTATGACAAGATCCAGACAAAAGGACCAGCGCGTGTAAATCCACTGATGGTTCCGCTGATGATTTCCAATATGGCAGCAGGAAATGTATCCATTCAGCTTGGCCTGAAAGGAAAATGTACAGATGTCGTGACAGCATGTGCATCAGGATCTAACAGTATCGGAGATGCACTCCGTGCGATTCAGTATGGTGACTTGGATGTCTGTGTTGCAGGGGGTACAGAGAGCTGTATCTGTCCGACCGGAATTGCAGGATTTACTGCATTGACAGCACTGTCTACAAATGAAGATCCAATGACAGCTTCCCGTCCGTTTGATCAGGACAGGGATGGATTTGTCCTCGGAGAAGGAGCCGGAATCGTAGTTCTGGAAGAACTTGAACACGCGAAAGCGAGAGGCGCGAAGATTTACGCAGAACTCGCTGGGTACGGCTCTACAGGAGATGCTTATCATATTACATCTCCGGCAGAAAATGGAGAAGGAGCCGGAATGGCGATGAAACTTGCAATGAAAGAGGCTGGTGTGGCACCGGAAGAAGTGGATTATATCAATGCCCATGGAACAAGTACACATCACAATGACCTCTTTGAGACGCGTGCGATCTGTTATGCATTAGGAGATGCAGCCGAAAATGTAGTTGTCAATTCAACAAAATCTATGATCGGTCATCTTCTTGGAGCAGCAGGAGCAGTAGAATTTGTTGTCTGCGTAAAGAGTATTCTGGATAATTTCATCCATCAGACAGTTGGTACAAAGAATGTAGATCCGGAATGTGGATTGAATTATGCAGTAGGCGCACCGGTAGAGAAAGAAGTGAATTGTGTAATTTCTAATTCTCTTGGGTTTGGTGGGCACAATGTGTCTCTTCTTGTAAAACGTTTCGAAGAGTAAGGAGAAGCGAAGATGAAGATGGAAGAAATATTGAAGCTGATCGAAGCAGTCTCTGCTTCTGAGCTTACAGATTTTAAATATGAAGAAAATGGAACAAAGCTGAATCTGAAGAAAGAACAGCAGAAGGTGGAGATTATACAGAGTCCGGGAGTAGTTCCGGTGACAGGAACTGTCACAGCAGGTCTTCAGACAGCAGAAATTCTGCAAAATCCAGGAAATGAAGCGGATCACACACAGGAAGAGCATCAGGAAGTGATAAAAGAAACAGAAGGTGAACTGATCGTTTCACCTCTGGTTGGAACTTTCTACGCAGCACCGGCAGAGGATGCACCGAGTTTTGTTAAGGTTGGTGACAAGGTCGAAGCCGGACAGGTTGTCGGAATCATAGAAGCGATGAAACTTATGAATGAGATTGAGAGTGAATGTGCCGGTACAGTTGCAGAAGTTCTTGTAGAGAACGGAGAACCGGTAGAATACGGCCAGCCGATTTTTAGAATTGTTTAAGAAAGGAATTCAGATATGAATAGTTTAAATGTAGAACAGATTCAGGAAATCATTCCGCACAGACATCCATTTCTTTTGATTGATAAGATTGAAGATTATGTTCCGGGAGAATATGCAATTGGATACAAAGGTGTTTCTTATCATGAGGATTTCTTTCGTGGGCATTTCCCACAGAAAGCAGTAATGCCGGGAGTTCTGATTCTTGAGGCACTTGCTCAGACAGGAGCTGTGGCAATCTTAAGTGTACCGGAGAATCAGGGAAAGATTGCATTCTTCGGTGGTGTACAAAAATGTCGCTTCAAAGGAATGGTATTTCCGGGAGATCAGTTGAAATTAGAGACAAAGATTATTAAAAGAAAAGGACCGGTAGGCGTAGGAGAAGCTGTGGCAACAGTTAACGGAAAGGTCGTTGTTACGGCAGAACTTACATTTATGGTTGGAGAATAAAAAAATCAGGAGCAGAAGAAATGATAGAGAAGATTTTAATTGCGAATAGAGGGGAGATTGCAGTCCGGGTGATCCGCGCCTGCAGAGAAATGGGAATCCGTACGGTTGCTGTTTACTCTGAGGCAGATAAAGATGCGCTGCATACCCAGCTCGCAGATGAAGCAGTCTGTATAGGTCCTGCTCCATCCGCAGAAAGTTATCTGAATATGCAGAATATCATCAGTGCAACACTTGTGTCCGGCGCAGATGCAATCCATCCGGGATTCGGATTCCTTTCTGAAAACAGCAAATTTGCAGAACTGTGTGAACAGTGCAAGATCACATATATCGGACCGGATTCAAAGGTGATCAGTGCTCTTGGAAATAAATCCGTTGCAAGAAATACGATGGTGGAAGCAGGTGTTCCGGTTATTCCGGGAAGCAAGGAGCCTGTCTATACCGTAGAAGAAGGCGAGAAGATCGCTGGTGAGATTGGTTATCCAATCATCGTTAAGGCAGCACTTGGCGGTGGAGGAAAAGGAATGCGTGTCGCACAGACACCGGACGAGTTCCAGGCAAGTTTCCAGACAGCACAGAAAGAAGCGCAGATGGCATTCGGAGACGGAACAATGTATCTGGAACATTTTGTAGAACATCCGCGTCATATAGAATTTCAGATTCTTGCAGATAAGTATGGAAATGTGGTCCATCTTGGAGAAAGAGACTGTTCCATTCAGAGAAATCATCAGAAGATGATCGAGGAATCTCCGTCAGAAGCACTGACACCGGAATTGAGACAGAAGATGGGAGAAGCGGCTGTGAAAGCGGCGAAGGCAGCTCATTATACGAATGCCGGAACGATTGAATTTCTCTTAGAAAAGAGTGGAGCCTTTTACTTTATGGAAATGAATACAAGAATCCAGGTAGAACATCCGGTAACAGAGTGGGTGACAGGAATCGATCTGATCAAAGAGCAGATTAAGATTGCAGACGGACAGAGACTAAAACTTCAGCAGAAAGACATCAAGATCACAGGTCACGCGATCGAATGCAGGATCAATGCAGAGAACCCGGAAAAGAATTTCCGCCCGTCTCCTGGAAAAATCACAGATGTACATTTCCCGGGTGGTGAAGGCGTACGTGTAGACAGTGCGATTTACACAGGATATGAAGTTCCGCCTTATTATGATTCCATGCTTGCGAAACTGATCGTACATGCTGATGACAGAGAAGAGGCTATCCGTAAAATGAGAAGCGCACTTGGCGAAGTTATTATTGAAGGTGTGGACACAAATATTGATTATCAATATGAGATTTTGAATCATAAAAAATTCATATCTGGAGATATTGATGTGGAGTTTATCGGAGGAATGATGAATGAGACTGCATAATATGTTTAAAAAGACCGGAGAGAAGATCACTTCGATTCATTCACGAAACAGAAGAAAGCCGGAAGCACCGGAAGGAATCTTGAAAAAATGTAATAAATGCGGTGCGGCAATCTTAACAGATGAAGTAATCAACGGAAAATATATTTGTCCTAAATGTCATGGATACTTTCGTATTCCGGCATATAAGAGAATTGAGCTTGTGACAGACGCAGGCTCTTTTGAAGAATGGGATGCAAAGATCGATGAAGGGGAAAGACCGGAGAATCCGTTGGATTTCCGGGGGTATACAGAAAAAGTCGAAGCTTTAAGAGTAAAGACAGGGCTTGATGAAGCGGTTGTTACAGGAAAAGCAACAATCTGTGGATATCCGGTTGTGATCGGGGTCTGTGACGGAAGATTTATGATGGCCAGTATGGGACATGCGGTAGGAGAAAAGATTACCCGTGCAGTCGAGCGTGCAACAGAGGAGAGGCTTCCTGTTGTTCTTTTTACCTGTTCCGGAGGCGCACGTATGCAGGAGGGAATCATTTCCCTGATGCAGATGGCAAAGACTTCAGCGGCACTGAAACGCCACAGTGATGCAGGCTTTCTTTATATTCCGGTATTGACTGATCCAACTACGGGAGGTGTCACAGCAAGTTTTGCTATGCTTGGAGATATCATTCTTGCAGAACCGGGAGCTTTGATCGGATTCGCCGGTCCGCGTGTGATCGAGCAGACGATCGGACAGAAATTGCCGGAAGGGTTTCAGAGAGCAGAATTTCTTCTTGAACATGGATTTGTTGATCGGATCGTAACCAGGGATGAGATGAAGGAAGTACTGGGGCAGATTCTGAAAATGCATACGGTTACAGATGAAAAGAAAGAAGACTGTCCGGAAAAGAAAAAAGAGAACAGAAAAAACATATCTGCGGTAAAAGAAAATGTGTCAGCCTGGGAGCGTGTTCTGAAATCCAGGGAAAAAGAACGCCCGGTCGGTAAGGATTATATTGACAGATTGTTTACAGATTTTGTAGAATTACATGGAGACAGATATTATAAGGATGATCCGGCAGTAGTAGGCGGAATTGCGTATTTTCATGGAAAAGCAGTTACTGTGATCGCCCAGTGCAAAGGAAAGACAACGAAAGAAAATCTGGAACGGAATTTTGCAATGCCGTCTCCGGAAGGTTACAGAAAAGCACTGCGTCTGATGAAACAGGCAGAGAAGTTCCAGCGTCCGGTCATCTGTTTTGTAGATACTCCGGGGGCTTTCTGCGGAATGGAGGCAGAAGAGCGTGGACAGGGTGAGGCAATTGCCCGGAATCTGTATGAGATGTCAGCTTTGAAAGTGCCGGTTCTTTCAATTGTAATCGGAGAAGGTGGAAGCGGCGGTGCGCTTGCACTTGCAGTTGCAGATGAAGTGTGGATGATGGAGAATGCAGTGTATTCAGTACTTTCACCGGAAGGGTTTGCAAGCATTTTGTGGAAAGACAGCAAGAAAGCGTCAGAGGCGGCAGGGGTGATGCGTCTGACAGCAGCAGATCTTAAGGAACTTAAGGTGATCGAAGAAATAATTTGCGAGCCTGAAGTGTACCGGGAAGATACGATGGTTCCTGTGCTCTGTGAACTGGAAGAGAAGATGGAACATTTCCTTGAACAATATGGAAGCCTTTCAGAAAAACAACTGACAGATAGAAGATACGACAGATTTCGTCGAATGTAAGAGATAGAAAACATGGCATTGTCTGAATTAAGATAGCAGACCAGAATGAAAGTGATCCCGGAAGATTGAATAGAGAAGAGCTGTTTGAAGAGATCAGAGAACAGTAGAAGACGAGGAGGAAAAAAGATGGATGCGTATAATACCATCAATGACATTCTGGTACATTTATTTAATGAAATCTGGGAGCTGGAGAAAAAGGCGATCATTACAGAGGAGTTTAAAGACATCACAAACAACGATATGCATATAATAGAAGCAATCGGTGTTTCAGGAAAGACAACGATGTCTGTAGTGGCAAAGAAGATGAAGATTACGGCAGGGTCTCTGACCACAGCGGTGAATGGGCTGGTAAACAAGAAGTATGTAATGCGTGCCCGCGGTGAAGAGGATCGAAGAGTGGTGTATATCTGGCTGACAGAAAAAGGGGAGAAGGCTTACTATCATCACGAGGAGTTTCACAGGGAGATGACAAATGCTGTGCTGAACAGACTGGATGAAAAAGAGATTCCGGTTCTTATGAAGACATTGGACGGACTTTCAGAATTTTTTAGGGGATATTCTTCAGAGGAATAAATTGTGGAAACGATAACATGATGATTATTAAGGAAAATCAAGGAAAATTTGACGTTTTGTCAAAAATGAGTTACAATAATCTGTATCGTGAATAATTTATCATTACGGACAAAAGTTCTTGTCATTATTTCGCGTTAAGAATTACATTGTAATGAGGTAGTGCCAATATACTTGGGTGTATATTTTAGGAGGGAAACAAGTATGGTAACAAAGAAGACATCTTCAACAACAAAAGCCGTAAAGGCAGAGGAAACAAAAACAACAACAGCGAAACCGGCAGAGAAAAAAGCTGAAACAGCAACAGTAAAGGCAGAGAAGAAAGAGACAGCAGCTGCGAAAGCAATCGAGACAAAGAAAGACACAACAAAGAAACTTGAAACGAAGGCAGCAGTGCTGGTAGATACACCAGAAGTTCAGGCAGAAGAAGTAAAAGAGACAGTGAAGAAGGCAGCTAAGAAGGTTGCAGCAAAGGCAGAAGATACAGCTGAAAAGGCTGTGAAGACTGTAAAGAAAGCAGCAGCTAAGAAGACAGCAGCCAAGACTACAAAGAAAGCAGAGCTGAAGACAGAATTCTTCCTTCAGTTCTCTGGTAAAGAGTATACAGAGAAAGAGATCCTTAAGAAAGTCAAAGATGTATGGACAAAGGATTTGAAGAATAAAGTCGGAGACATGAAAGATGTTAAGATTTATCTGAAACCGGAAGAGTCAGCAGCATATTATGTTGTTAACGGAGATACAACAGGAAAAATCGATCTGTAAGATATAATAAAAGATATAAGATCGCTTTCCGGACGTACCGGGAACAGGTTTACTTAAGAAAAGACAGGGAGTCAGACACAGCTGAATGCAGGTGAAGGACGGACCTGTCTTTTTAATATATTAGGAAAGTTTTTTCCTAATATATTAAAAACGCTCCGCTAAGGATGCGCACTGCGGCGTACAAGGTAGGTGTCGCAAGCGACCGCCGCAGGCGCAAGAATGTGCCTTTGCACATTCTTTGTTCTATATTAGGAAAGTCCTTGTAAACATTTCGCCGGTGCAGAAGGCAGTGTGCCTTAAGGTGACAGGAATCTGGCAAGTGCGGTTTGAGAAAGGAGTATGCAAGATGTACGAGAAAGAGATTGAGCAGCTGCAGGCAATGATTGATGAGAGTAACCGGATCGTGTTTTTCGGAGGAGCCGGTGTATCAACAGAAAGTAATATTCCGGATTTTCGAAGTGCAACAGGAATTTATCATCAGAAATATAAGTATTCACCGGAACAGGTGGTCAGCTATAGCTTTTTTATGAAATATCCGGAAGCATTCTATGAGTTTTATAAAGAGAAGATGATGATTTTGGATGCGAAGCCAAATGCTGCCCATCTGAAACTGGCAGAATTGGAGCAGGCCGGAAAATTGCGGGCTGTTGTGACACAGAACATTGACGGGCTGCATCAGGCGGCAGGAAGCAGAAAAGTTTATGAACTTCATGGAAGCATCCACAGAAATTACTGTATGAAATGTGGGAAGTTCTATGATGCGGAATATGTGAAGAATTCAGAAGGAATTCCGAGATGCAGCTGCGGCGGGATGATTAAGCCGGACGTAGTACTTTATGAAGAGGGACTTGACCAGAAGACGATCCAAGGGGCAGTCGAAGCAATTTCATCAGCCGACATGCTGATCATCGGAGGTACTTCCCTTGTTGTTTATCCGGCAGCCGGTTTTATTGATTATTTTCACGGAAAACACCTTGTTGTGATTAATAAATCAGAAACAGCCAGAACTGTCCGGGCAGAGCTTGCAATATCGGCTCCGATCGGAGAGGTTCTTGGTGCGATTCATGTAAGTGGCGAATAAAATTTCTTTTCCTGTAAATACTTCTGAAAAGGAGGATGCTGTATGCAGCAATAAGAAGTATGGGAAGAAAAAAGGAAAAGACAATCAATCTTACAGAACTTGAACCGGAAGAAAAGCTGAAGTATGAGATAGCAGAGGAATTAGGCCTTTTAGATCGCGTGATGCAGGATGGGTGGAAGTCATTAACATCAAAAGAGACAGGACGGATTGGCGGAATGGTCACCGGAAGAAGACGAGAGATAAAAAAACAGACAAAAATTGCGGATAAAAATGATGAAAGATAAACAAAAGTAAAATTTTGAATGACACAGCTTTTGACAAATAAGGATAAATTTGGTAAAATAGACAGAATGGGGAGAAATTATTTTGCGTTAGAATTCGCAGAGTTTTTTGGAAAGTGATAACTTTGGTGGCATAAATGACAGAAAAAATTTCAATATTTGATGTGGAGATTTCCTGTATTAAGGCAAAAGAAGCGATGATGCAGGCAATCGAATTCATGAAAGGTGATTCCGTCAATACCATTGAGCTTGTATCGATGGAATCGCTGATGAAAGAACATGAGAATCCGGAGTGGAAAAAAAAGGTTTCCATGCAGGATCTTGTCCTTCCGGGAAGTGTAGAGATTCTTGAGGCAGCGAAAACGGATGATGCAAGATTGCTGCGTGAGACGGATAATAAATTATTCTTAAGAATGTTTTTGAAATATTTACAGAAGAACCATCATAAGATCTATCTTCTGGCAGCCAGTCAGGAGGAACTGGTAAAAGCAGAGGAAGCTCTTGCAAGGTATAATCAGGGAATCCGTGTGGTAGGAGATGCCGTGATCCATCTGGAAGACGGAGAGTTGACAGATGCAGACAGGATCCATGGAATAGTGAATGCAGTCAATGGCTCAGAGGCAGATTGTATTTTATCAGTCCTTCCATCGCCGGCGCAGGAAGATTTTATTGAACAGAACCGGGCATTGATCGACACAAGAGTCTGGATTGGCTGTGGATCAGTTCTGATGCGCAGCTTTGACGACAGAAAGATGACAAGCCGGATAAAGAGAATGTTAGTAAAGAAAGTATTTCGCTATAAAGTAGAGAAGCAGAATTAGCCTTTGTGAAGAATGCTAAAAGATAAAAATGTGAATATTTCATAGATTCGACTAAGAAATGCATAAAAAAGATGGATTTCCTCTTTCTTTTTTTGCTGTTTTGCCTTAATATAATATAAGGGTATGTGTACGGATAAATAATGCATACAAAAAAATTGTGGAATATGCACATGCGTGTTACTACTTACAGTTTGCTGTAATCAGCAATACATCGTACAGAGTGGAGGAAAAAAGGATGATTTCGAATCAGATACTTCAAAACACTATTGAAGGATTAAAGGGAATATCAAGGGTTGATTTCTGTGTACTCGACACAGAAGGCAAGGAACTTGCAGCAACATTTGATATGGCAAAAGATTGTGGGGAAGCGGTTCTTTCTTTTGTTGAATCCCCGGCAGACAGCCAGGTGATCCAGGGATGCCAGTTCTTTAAGATCTTTGACGAACAGCGTTTGGAATATGTTTTGCTTGCAGATGGCGAGACAGAAGATGTGTATATGCTCGGTAAGATTGCGGCATTTCAGATCCAGAGTCTGCTTGTAGCTTATAAGGAGCGTTTTGACAAAGATAACTTTATCAAAAATCTTCTTTTAGACAACCTTCTTTTGGTTGATATTTACAATCGTGCAAAGAAATTACATATTGACACAGAAGTAAAACGTGTTATCTTTATTATTGAAACATCGCACGAGAAAGACAGTGCTGCACTTGATAATGTGAGAAATCTTCTGGGAGGAAAGTCAAGAGATTTTATCACAGCTGTTGATGAGAAAAATATTATTGTTGTGAAAGAACTCTCAGATAAGGACGGCAATAAGGAACTTGAGAAGATGGCAAAAGAGATGCTGGATACGCTCCAGGCAGAGGGAGGCGACGAGCAGATCCATATTGCATATGGAACCATCGTAAGTGATATCAAGGAAGTATCCAAGTCATACAAAGAGGCGAAACTTGCACTTGATGTAGGTAAGATTTTCTTTGACGAGAAGGATATCGTTGCTTATACAACACTTGGAATCGGTCGTCTGATCTATCAGCTGCCACTGCCACTTTGTAAGATGTTTATCAAAGAGATTTTCGAAGCAAAATCTCCGGATGACTTTGATGAAGAGACATTGACAACGATCAATAAGTTCTTTGAGAACAGCCTGAATGTATCTGAGACATCCAGACAGCTTTATATTCATCGAAATACTCTGGTTTACCGTCTGGATAAGCTGCAGAAGACAACGGGACTGGATCTTCGGATCTTTGAGGATGCCATTACCTTCCGGATTGCACTGATGGTTGTGAAATACATGAACTTTATGGAAAATTTTGAATATTAAGATACAGGCGGTGGATATAGTGGCTAAGAGTGAACCAAGGAATAGAAGAAAAAAGAAACAGGGAAGCGGAAATGAAGATATTATACCAATAACAATATCAGAAAGATTAATAGCAAATTTCGATTTAACAATAGGTAGAAAAGTTGTTATAGAAGGGCAATTTAGATCATATAACAGTTATGAAAATGAAAAAAACAGATTATATTCGAATATTATCGCTGCTGCTGGCAGCGTCGGTGCTGATGGGAGGCTGTTCTTCCCGCAGCGCACAGCAATCTGAACAGACCAGTCAGCCTGTACAGCAGGAAACGCAGGTGGAGGAAGAGCCGTCGGAAACTTCCGAACAGGACCAGCAGCAGGAGCGGGAGCAGGAACCGCAGGAGACCTCCGAGGAGGACCAGCAGCAAAACGACTCTGCTCAGGAGGAAGCGCCGCCACAGGATGAGGCACAGAGCGGGGAAGAAGCGGATAATCCATCGGAGCAAGCGCCGGAAAATACAGAGGAAACAGAAGAAAACGCAGAGCAAACGGAAGATGCTGCATCCAACGGGTCGACCTATACGGCGGAGCAGTACATGCAGTACGACCAATTTGTTGAGCCGCTGCGTACTTCCCAGATCCTGCAGCAGGATTTTTCGCCCGAACAGCCGCCGGCTTTTGGCAATCATGTCTGGTACGGCCTGACGGTGTATGGCTTTGATCCCACCCTGAGCGCCTATGCGGGGCAGGACGGCAACGGCCACTTTGCAGCGGAGACAATCGAAGGGCTGATTATGGAACATTTTGACGTCACCCCCGAGCAGATTCGGGCGGACAACGATGCCTACTCGGAGGAGTTTGGCACCTATATCGAGCCGCAGGGTCTGGGGGGATACACGCCGGGCTTTGGCATCAGCGGTGCGGACCGGGAAGGGAACACGCTGGTGCTGGTGGTTGACCAGTACACCGACCAGAACAAAATCTTCCACACCTCGGTGCTGACCATCCAGCTGGAATCGGAGGACACCACCGAGACCGAAGATGCTGCAGAAACCGAGGAGACGACAGGGGCCGGCGAGGACACCTTCACCACCTGGAAATACCTCTCCAACCAGACCATCTACGACAACCAGGCAGCCTGGGAATAATTTGGACAGGCCGCGCATAACCATGAATCAAGAAAGGACGCCAAAAGGGGTTGGGCTTGATGGTGAAAGCGATGGACAAAATGCGTTACCCCCGCAAGAAGGGTTACGCGGGTCGCTATGTGCGGCATGAGCTGGGGAAAAATAAGCTGAATCTGTTGTTAGGCTGTGTGTTTTTGCTGGGGGCACTGGTCGGCTGCCAGCTGGCCGGGCAAGATCCGGAGACAATTTTGTCCCAGCTGGGTAGCCTCTTTTCCGCAACGGGACAAAGCGCAGGATTTTTGGATACGGTGGTTGCCTCCTTTGCGGCAAATGCCGCCCTGCTGCTGGAAAACGGGCAG
>ENA-ORUI01001111-ORUI01001111.1-human-gut-metagenome-genome-assembly--contig:-NODE-1111-length-29067-cov-3.149283_pt1 | contig 29067 bp, 30 predicted proteins | sample MGYA00242078_ERZ509205 | MGnify/ENA primary metagenome ERZ509205 (study PRJEB26280, sample SAMEA2338828) | human gut metagenome | biome: human gut; feature: human-associated habitat; material: faeces... | reverse complement strand
TGGTTTCTATCAGGTTTCCAGATTTTAAAGATGATTTTAATAACTGATGAAACAAGCTATATGGCCATCTCATCTTAAAGTTATATTTAAAAAAATATGATGAATACATTAATCATAACGGAACAGCAGAAGGAAATGATTGTAGTATTAAAGATTTGAAGAAGACTATAAAACGTATGTTGGACTAAGAAAGCAGCATGTTATTATATAAGTACAATAGAATAATCAGAGGTGGTTAAGAATGTGGTTTTGGTGGCTTATTCTTTTCTGTGATTTAATAATCCCGTTAACAATGATCATTTTCGGATATTGGATGTGGAAACATCCTCCTAAAGAGATTAACGGCATATTCGGATACAGAACAACTCGTTCCATGATAAATCAGGATACGTGGTTTTTTGCTCATCATTATAGCGGAAAACTTTGGTGGAAGATAGGATGGGTTCTGCTGTTATTATCATTGCTTGTTCACATTCCTTTTTATAATACATCAGAAAATACTATCGGAATATTTAGCATAATCATACTTGGTATTCAGTTTATACCTATGATTGTTTCTATCATTTTAACAGAGAGAGCGCTGAAGAAAACTTTTACAGATGAAGGAATCTACAAGTGATCTAATGTGTTTTGCCGTCAAGATTACTGGTTTGTTTTGACATGTGAAATATATAAAATATGAATGGATTTGAGATGTTGATATTGTGCTATCTCATTGCAAAAAGAATAGATAAATCAGGATGTATTGCATAACAAACGGAGCTAGATGAGGAAATGGCAAATTTTGCTTACGCTAAACAAGAAACACTTGGTCATGGTGTCCAATCATAACCATCAGCAGACGAGCGTTTATGCAGCATATGAACCATATTATTTCGTGTATGCCGATGTCCATTTCATATTACATCCATGTTTTTATGATGAGTTTGACTCTATCAGCAAGCCAAAAAAACCGTCAGCTACGAGATCGATCATTCGGTTATTGATAGTATTTTGATTCGTTATGATCATTGGGATAACAGTATGGAATGACTTTTAAACATTGCGATTTTTTTCGCTCTTGCTCTCTTTGCCTTGGATCTGATACAACTTGATTTTTTTTCGGTACAGTATTTGTAATTTGATTTGGATTGTGTCGGAAATTGTCATCGATTCCTGATTATTTGCCAGTTTTTTGCGGAATTACTACTTTTAAAAATAAAGGAAGAATTTTGAGGTTATAATTTTTGTACAGGTTCGCTTATTTTTGCTGCCAAGAGGAATGCTTAACAGTTGATCATGGAGCTTAGATTTTACCCTGGTTTTCCTAAATCCTTTGAATAGATAAGGAAGAAAATAAATTTTTTGATGAGCAATATCCTCTATCTTTTTGATTTTTCATAAAATGTGAGATGTCCGGTTTAAAGAATAAATTGAATATTATGCATCGTGGAGTGATTGTTTCCTCTGAGATAGAAAGAGTGACATTTTGAGTAAATAAAAGACTAATCGTTCATTGATGGTACAATTATTAAAAAATATATATTATACTGAAATTGATGAAGGAGTAGTTTTCAAAAACTATAAGGTACATACCAATGGGTCATGATGAAGAACGGTTTATGTAAGAGGACAATATAGACCAATGGAAAAAGGAGAAATTGATGATCAATAAATGGAAAACGGGGTTTATTGTCAGTTCTTGTTTCAGGCGCTATGGTTGGATGTTCCGCAGATGAGACATTTTGTTTAAATGATTATCAAAAAATGAATGTTAAGATCACATCGGCCCATGGAATGAAAGATATTGCTTGTGAAAAAAGTAAAGTAGACGATTTTCATTCGCTCTTAAATGATATTGAATTGAAATCAGTGGATAATGATCATGAAAATGGTTGAGAAGTGTATTGTCTCTTATCGAACGGAAATGAGGATGAAACTCAATTTTAGCTGTTAAATAATATTATTACGATTAATGAAAAGAGTTATGAAATCCAGAAAAATGGAGATAGAGATAAGTGAGTGCAATTCTTTGAAACTATTGATAAGGAATAAAAAGGTGAAAAAAATAAAATTATTGTCCCTACCTATCAATATTGGAGAGCAGGCAGTATATGGATCCTATCCAAGTTTAATTCAGTGCCGGAGATGCAAAAATAAAGATCTTGAATCTATTTCTTGGAGCATCGATCATCATTTCAATTTTTAACGATTGTATACATAAGGAGGTGTTCTTGTGCTTGATTCGGTTGATTTCTATAGTTTCAAAATTATATTTTTTCTCATTGACATAGAAATTATTGTGAGTTTGATTCCCTGGCTTCTTATAAAAAAACGTCCTGATCTGAAAGCGGATTTTAAGAAGTTTTTATATAGTGATGTTTGTCTTGTTATCGTATTTATTTTAAGTTTTATTGCATCACTTATATTAAAAGAACCGCTGATATTTACTGTTTTCGTTTGTTTGTCGCTTGCGGTTAGTTTTTTGTTAATGATCATAATGATCTTTCGTTTTTTTAAAGGTAAGTAAGCCTAATAATATTGAATTTACGTACTTTATTTAAAAAGTTCACAATGTGTGATGGCTGTTTATCCGGCTTTCTTAAAATTATATTATTTCAAAATGATTCGAAAACATAAGATTGCATGTTTTGAGCAATGTGAGGCTGATTGATTTCTCACATTGCTTTTTTGCTTTTTATAAGATGTGTTCTCTTTTGTTCATAAAGATGATCAAAGAGAGGAGCTTATCGGGTCATGGAATCGAAACGGGTGGAAAAGAATATGTTAGCTAAAGCTAACAACAAGCAATTGACGCGAGAAGAAAGTTGCTGTATGCTAACTTTGCGAATGGAATCAAAAATTTTGATTCAAGAAAGAAAGGGATGAACCATGATGCCTTTAACATTAGCCGGTATCGGTGAATCGCTGATCATTCAAAGAGTCGGCGGGAATACAGATACAAGACGATTTTTAGAGAATCTCGGATTTTTATCAGGAACAAAGATCACTGTCTTGTCTTCCAACAGAGGAAATGTGATCGTTCATATCCGGGAATCACGAGTTGCTATCAATGAAGATATGGCACGAAATATCATGATCATGCCGGGATAAAACAGGAGGAGCAGGAAGATGACATTAGGAGAAGCAAAAGTGAAAAGCACTGTAATTGTTTCGAAAATCGAAGGAGATAAAGCTTATAAACGAAGGATCATGGATATGGGGATCACAAAAGGAACTGAACTTTATATCCGTAAGGTTGCTCCGTTAGGCGATCCGGTAGAAATTACGGTAAGAGGGTACGAACTGTCGCTTCGCAAAGAAGATGCCGGCTGTGTACTTGTCGAACAGAAGTAAGCCTTGCGAAAAGGAGGATGGATAATATGACACTTAGAATTGCATTGGCAGGTAATCCGAACTGCGGAAAAACGACGATGTTCAATCAGCTGACCGGGGCTAACCAGTATGTCGGAAACTGGCCCGGTGTCACTGTGGAGAAAAAAGAGGGAAAATGGAAGAAAAACAAGGATGTGACTGTCACGGACCTTCCGGGAATCTATTCTTTGTCTCCCTATACGCTGGAGGAAGTAGTCAGCCGTGATTATCTTTTACATGAGCGGCCGGATGTGATCATCGATCTGGTGGATGCGACAAATATCGAGCGTAACCTTTATCTGACGACACAGCTCATGGAAACCGGAATTCCGGTCGTTATTGCCTTGAACATGGCAGATTTACTGGATAAGCGACATATTCGCATTGACAGTGTACAGCTCGAACAGCTGCTGGATTGTCCGGTCGTGGAAACTTCGGCTTTGAAAGGCAGTGGCCTTGACGAACTGATGAAAACTGCCCAGAGGGCAGCGCATCGAAAAAACATACAGCCGTTGAAAATCTTTTCCGAAAAACTGGAACAGGCGATCGCCAATGTGAAAAAGATCCTTCCTCCGTCATTGGCGGAAGAAACAAAGCGATGGTATGCGATCAAATGTCTGGAAGATGATGACAAGATCAAAATAACACTGTCAAAGGACAATGAGGAACAGCTGCGTCAGGAAAGAGAAAAGATTGAAAGAAGCGATGATAATGATATTGAAAGCATTGTAACAGATGAACGTTATCATTATATTCAGAAACTGGTGAAGCAAACGGTAAAAAAGGGCAGTGAGAAACTCAGCGTATCTGACAAAATCGACCGTATCGTGACAAACCGTGTCCTGGGCATCCCTATTTTTATGGCAGTGATGGTCATTGTATATTATATTTCAGTGACGACGATCGGTACATTTGTAACGGATTGGACAAATGATGAGTTTGTCGTCATGATCCAGGAAACGATTCGCGGTTTTTTAAGCGGGCTTGGTGCCGGTGATCTGGTGATCTCACTGGTAAGTGACGGTATCATCGGCGGTGTGGGGGCTGTGCTTGGCTTTGTTCCGCAGATGGCAATCTTGTTTTTGTTTCTTTCACTGTTGGAAGACTGCGGCTATATGGTACGCATTGCCTTTGTCATGGATCGCATTTTCCGTCATTTCGGCCTGTCCGGAAAGAGTTTTATTCCGCTGCTGATTTCATCCGGATGCGGAATTCCGGGAATCATGGCCTCACGGACGATCGAGCAAGATAATGACCGTCGCTTGACGATCATGACTGCTACTTTTGTTCCCTGCGGTGCTAAGCTGCCGGTCATTGCGCTGATGGGCGGCGTAATCACAAGTCACATCACGACAGGCAGCTATACGGCAGGAGGATGGATCGCGCCGTTGATGTATTTTACGGGAATTGCCGCCGTGCTTGTTTCGGCTATCATTTTAAAGAAAACAAAACCTTTCTCAGGTAAGCCGGCTCCCTTCGTCATGGAACTTCCGCAATATCATGTTCCTTCATTGAAAACAGTGCTGATGCATGTTTGGGAACGCTTGAAAGGGTTTATCATCAAGGCGGGAACCATATTATTTCTGGCTTGTGTCGTCATGTGGTTTTTGTCCGGATTTGGCTTTGTAAATGGCGAATTTATGATGGTGGAAGACAGTGCTGACAGTCTGCTGGCTGTGATCGGCGGTTTCATCGCACCGATCTTTGCCCCTTTGGGCTTTGGTGAATGGCAGCCGGTGGCTGCTTCATTGTCCGGCTTCACCGCAAAAGAAGCGATTCTTTCTACGATGGGCGTGCTTGCCAATGTGGCCAAAGATCTGAGCGAAGATCCGGTGGCAGTTGCCCCGGCAGTTTCGATGTGGTTTCCAAGTGTAACAGCTGCCGTCTCCTTCCTGTTGTTTAATCTGCTGGATTCTCCATGCCTTGCGGCAATTGCGACGATGGCGCAGCAGATGCAGTCTCGAAAATGGTTCTGGTTTGCGATCATCTTCCAAAATCTGTTTGCCTATACGATCTGCCTGATCGTTTATCAGATCGGCTCTTTGCTGAGCGGAGGTCCCTTCGGCTTCTGGAGCGCGGTGGCCATCGTTGCATTGGCATTGCTGATCTATCTGCTTGTCCGTCCTGATCCGTATAAAAATAAGAAGACCTATGCACGGCGCAGCGTTGAACAGGCATGAACAAAGAGGAGGAATAAGAAATGACAGATGTGCTGGTCTTGACCCTGATTTTCATATACAGTGCATGGATCATTATGCAGCGTTACCGTGAATATCGTTTTGCATCCCGTCTTCATCGTTGTTTCGGCTGTTCCTGCTGCAGTGCTTGTGAGAAAGGCTGCGGGGCAGGTGTCGACAGAAGGAAGAGGGCGTAAAAATTGATGGGACATGCGGATGGTTCGATGCTGTACTTCTTTTTGATCATCATGGTACTGTATCTTTGCGGCGCTCTGCTGTACTTGGGGTTTCAGTTTTTTCGAAACCATACAGGAACATGGAAGAGAAAGAGGTGAGTGTATGATCGATTTCATCATAATCATGATTGTTGCGGCATTGCTGTCGGGCGCAGTGTGTGGATCTGTCCGCCATTTTAAGGGGACGTGTTCCTGCTGCGGCAAGTGTGGGAAGAAACAGGGAAAAATAAAGTAATATTAATCTGATATGCGTTCATAAAAAAGGAGAACTGTTGTGAAGTGAAACCGCCAGTTTGGATAACCAGATCGGGTGGTTCAGTACACTGTTCTCCTTTTTTTATTTATTTTTCATCATCGCTGAAATGAATGTGTGCACCTTTGCGAAGTGTTTCATATACCTGCATGACATCTTTTGATTCCTGTGAAAGTGCACGGTAGGCGCTCAGATCATTTTCATTGATGATCCGAACAAATTCTTTGACCTCATAGTAGAGTGCATTATCTTCCTGTTCGATGGAAGGTTCACTGGTCTCCTTGCTGCAGCGGTCATGGAAAGTAAAACGGGAACATTTGCTTGGCTGTGAATACAGTGTGATCGCACCTTTGGTTCCCTGAATCTGCGTGATGCATGTGCTTTCACTGTCTTTTGCACAAGAGAAAGAGGCAGTATAATCCCCGTAACAAAGGATGCCGCTGCCGCTGGTATCAATGCCGTTGGGACCCAGGTTTGGATAGTAGGCACATTGTTTCGGCAGCCCAAAGAGACCGACAATAAAGTGAAGGCAGTAAATGCCGATATCGGCCAAGGCACCGCCGGAAAATTCAGGACTGAATACGTTAGGATTCTCGCCGCGCAGATAAGCGTCATAACGGCTGGAATATTGTGAAAAGTTGCTCTGAATCAGCTTGATGTCACCCAGTTTCAAAAGATATTCTCTGATCAGATGATAATTAGGGGCATGGAGCGTAACGATGGCTTCAAACAAAAAGCGTTGTTTTTTCTCTGCCAGTTCATACAGCTTGGCACATTGTTCATTATCAGAGACAAGCGGTTTCTCGCAGAAGACATGCTTACCGGCAGTCAGTGCTTTTTCTGCATATGTATAATGCAGTGAATTCGGCGAAGCGATGTAAATGATATCAATTTCAGGATTGCTCAGCATTTCATCAAGATCTGTATAAATCATTTCGATATGATATTTTTCGGCAAGCTTTTCGGCATGCTCTTTTTTGCGGGTATACATGGCACAGCATCTGATTCCCTGATTGTCCTGTACTGATTTTAAAAACCAGTCAACGATAAAGTTTGTTCCGATAGTTGCGACGTTTAACATAAGTTCCTCCTTCATGCAGTCATTGTTTCCTGTATTTAATATAGCATAATTTTGAGATCTCAGAATATGATTTGTAGGATAAACACGCTTGCGTTATAATAAAACCAAAGGGTGATGTATATGGCGAAAAAAGTGATCATTACGATTTCACGTCAGTATGGCAGCGGTGGAAAGATCATCGGAGAAAAGCTGGCAGAAGAATTGGGCATTGTCTGCTATGACAAAGTCTTTCTTGAAAACATTACGAAAAAACTGGGAGTTTCAAGCGCTTTTTTTCAGGATGACAATCGTGGAGAGAATGGCTTATATGAAGTGGGAAGTCACGGACCGCTGTCCAAAGTCGCATCTTTATCTGTAAATAATAAGGTGTTTGAAAGTGCGGCAAAGCTGATTCGGGAAATTGCCGCAAAAGAGAGTGCTGTCATTGTCGGCCGCTGCGGTGATTATGTTTTGAAAGACGAGGAAAATGTACTGTCATTATTCATTTATGCGGATAAAAAGGAGCGTCTGCAAAGAGGAATCGAGCTGTATCATCTTGATCCTAAAGATGCGGAAGAAACAATTCGTCGTTTTGACCGCAAGCGTGCTAATTTCTATGAATTTTATACAGATCGCAAATGGGGCGCCCTCTCTAATTATTCCATGACGGTCAATACAAGCCGGATGGGAATTGAACAATGCGTAAAATATCTCGCAGCGATCGTCAAAGAGATGCAGCGGGACGATGCATAACAAAATTTCACATACTCTGATGACAACTTGTGTAAAGCGCTTTGTTATAGTGGAGTTGTCGAAAGGATGATGAAAATGAAATCGAAATGGATTCTCAAACATAATAAGGATCATTGTACGATCGTTAATGAGGGAGGAAAAAATATCGGTTATCAGCCCAATGCCGGTGTACAGATCATGGAGGAAGACGGTTTCGGCTTTAAAGATCTGAATGGAAGCGGACGACTGGATGCATTTGAAGACTGGCGTCTGCCGATGAAGGAACGCATCGAGGATTTCTGCCGGCGCTTTGGCATCCGTCAACAGAATGAGGAAATTATTTATAAAAACGGGCAGGCTGCATTACCGCATGAGGTCATGCAGGGGCTGAGCGAGAACAGTTATGTTGAACAAATCATCAGTGAGCAGGCATCCTGTGATCAATATTATCTGCGTCAGAACCGTCTGCTTGTAGCTTTGATATTGATTTTGGATGAAGGCAAAGACGATTACGTGATCCAGCTGTTGATCGAAAGTGTCCAGGACGGACTGCTGAACAGCGTGATGTATACGATCGCAAATGCATTTCATCAGTTTAATCTCAGCTATTCACATCAGGTATAAAAAGAACGCAATGATCTCAGTTTCGCGTTTTGCCGCGGACAAGATCATTGCGTTTTTTATTTTAGATCGACTGCGATAAATTTTGAGAGATAAAAGGAGTAAATCCATGTCTGGATCATATGGTCCGGATACATCGTGCGTACAGCATCAGCGTAAGTCTGCAGCTGTATGGCATAATTGTCGACGAAAGCAGCGCTGTCTTCCAGATGGTCGCTCTTATAGTCGATAATGATGATTTCTTTCTCATTTACGGCCATAAAGTCAATGTAGCCGTAAAGCAGTTCATCTTTGATTCTGGCACTGTAAGGGAGCTCGCGATAGACATGAGGATATGCGCACCAGCGGATATACTGCGGATCGATGATCAGCTCATGAAGCTGACGCAGATCGTTTGCGGCAGGCTCGATGCCTTTGTCTTTAAATAATGTGATGATCTGTTCGTCTGAGAAAGGAGGAAGCAGTCCGGCTGCGATTTCATGAAGCATGGTTCCCCGCATTGCTCCTGTACTTTGTGAAGCCTTAGGATCAAAGAGCGGAAAGCTTTGCTTCTGTTTGCGCTGGGAAGCACTGATGCCGGAAAGAACGCTGCTTTGTTTTTCGTAATGCCGGATGGCCTGCTTTTCGGATCTGATTTTCTCAAGAGGAGCAGTATCAAAGGAAGATGTGACGGTTTCCAGGTGGAACAGTGCGGAAGGTTCTTGCGAAAAAGCCTGCAGGAACCATCCGGTATAGCCGCATCTTGAAAAGACAGAGGCGGTGGTCAGCTCCTGCTGATAAAGTTCCAGGGAGCGGATACAGTCTACGATGTACATCTCATTCTGGGCACGGGTCGTGGCAACATAAAGGATGCGCATTTCTTCTTCCAGCTGCTCACGGTCCTTTTTATGCTGCATGGCGATGCGTACAATGCTTGGACGAAGGATACAGTTGCTGTCCATGGAGCGAATGCCGATGCCGAGGTCAGGGTCGAACAGAAACGGCGAACGGAAATCCAGTGCGGCCTGTGCATGATTGGACCACAGAAAAACAATAGGAAACTGCAGTCCCTTTGACTGATGGATGCTCATGACACGGATGACATCGTCATCGGATGAAATCGGATTAGCTTCACCGCTCTGGGCATCCTTGATGGAATCGATAAAATCGATGAAGGCATACAAGTCACTGCTTTGTTCCTGTTCGAAAGCAACAGCCTGCTGATAAAGCAGATCCAGATTTGTTTTTTCCTGCAGGGAAGTGGAGGTGCTGTAGTAGTCATTGAGATCGTACAGTTCATTGAGCAGAGAGTGGATCGGAAGGTTTCGTTTTTTCAAAACAGCGTCCAACGCCTGGAAAGATGCATCGGGATCTGAACTGAAATACTGATAAAATGATTCCTTGTCTTTACGCTTTAAACGGGCCTGTGCCAGCTGGTTTTCGTTGAAATCAAGCAAAGGCGAAAGAGCGATGGAGGCAAAGGCAATATCATCATGCGGATCACGAAGAAAAGCAAGGGCGGAAAGGATCAGCTCGATTGCACTGGACTGATAAAAACCGTGCTTGATTTCGATAAAATAAGGTAGATGAAGCTGATCGAAGGCTGTACGCAGATCGTCTTTGTTATGATTGCTGCGGACAAGCACGACGAAGTCTTTCCATGCGAGTTTTCTTTCTTCATGCATTTTTTTGATTTGTGAGGCAATCCAGAGCGCTTTGATCTGCCGTTGATTCATGTTGGCAAAGGCTTCCTGCTCTTTCAGTTCATTCAGGAGCAGGGCCTGAAAATGGATCGGTTCCTTGACAGCCTGCTGCCAGGGACCGCCGATGCTGACACAGTCCTGTGTACGGTAAGAACTTGAAAACGAAGGAAGATTCATCAGCTTCTGGTAAAAGACATTATTGAATTCGACCAGCGTTTCACTGGAACGATAGTTATTGGAGAGATAGATCACTTCGTCTGTTTCTTTAGGGTGGTCGATATATGACTGCATGATCTGCGGACGGGCATGGCGGAAACCGTAAATAGACTGTTTGACATCGCCGACCCTGAATACATTGTTGCTTCGCGCAATCAGCTGTACGATCGTATCCTGAATGTCATTGCTGTCCTGAAATTCATCGACCATGATCACGGAGAAACGTTTTTGATATTCCTTTGCGATAGCGTGGTCGTTGGCAGTGAGGATCTGCAGGGCAAAATGTTCCATGTCATCGAAATCAATGACCTGTGCCTGCTGTTTCAGCTTCTGATAGACCTCGAGATAGGTGCGCGTGCATGCAACCAGTGTTTCAACAACTCCCGCAGAATCGTGAAGATCATGCAGCAGGGTCTCTGAATCAAATAAAATCGAGGCAAGCGCGTCCTCGCTTTCTACAAGCATGTCTTTAAAACGGGCATAGCGCAGATCATCCTTATTGGGCGTACGCGGCATCGGCTGAGCACTGCTCGTGATAAAGGCACGTCGATAGCCTTCATAATCCATGGCATTGAGTGCTTCCTCTGCCTGCTGATACAATCGGTCTTTCAGATTGATTTTTTCGATATGCGCCGTTTTTTCAGGATAATCATAGAAGAACAGATCCTTGATCTGAGCAAGCGCTTGAGAGATCTGTGTCTGTTTCAGTTTGAGGTAGGAAAAAAAGCCGCGGCGGATATCCGCTGGAAGGTCATCCAATGATGTACAGCGGTATGGAAGGATGCATTGATCCAGCCATTGCTGCGGATCGGGAGAACTGCCGGCCATCGCAGCCAGGGTTTCGATGGCGCCGCAAAGATCCTTTTTTTCTTCAATACGCATTGAAAATAATTTGGCCAGTGCACTGAGCGCATCTCCCTGATGCAGATTCAGTGTCTGTTCCATAGCGTTTTGGCGCATTCCTTCCATCTGGGCGTTATCGGCAATATTCTGGATCTGCCGGGCACTGCAGCCGATGACATAGTAATATCGCTGCAGGATAGAAAGACAAAAGGAGTGAATGGTTGAAATCTGTGCATCCTGAAGCAGTGTCAGCTGGCGCCTTAAATGAGAAAGGATCTTTTCGTCCTTTGTCTGAGCGATTTCCTGCTGCAGTGATGCAGACAGTCTTTTTTTCATTTCGTTGGCCGCCGCCTCGGTGAAAGTCATGGCCAGGATCTGGTCAACACTGATCTTGTCTTTGATGACCAGATCCATTAACCGCCCGACGAGGACAGTTGTTTTTCCGCTTCCGGCAGAAGCGGAAACAAGGATATTACGTTCTCTTGTTTCAACAGCACGACGCTGCTGTTCATTCCATTTCGGCATTGTCTTTCTCCTTTCTGGCGGTCGGCTGACTGATACAGTATTCGCCCTGGTCATCGATGATCGCTTCTTTGAGCAGCGGCTGGCCGTGATAACGGCAGATACTGTGGAATTCACAGAAATCGCATGCCCCTTCACAAGGCTCACATTCGATCTTTCCGTCTAAAATGCGCATGGCAAGGTAGACCAGGATATTCTTCATGCCTTTTTGTAACAGCTCCAGGGAACGAAGACTGTTTTTGTCACGGGGAACTACCCCGTCTTTCGTGTATTTCAGGTTTGCGACATGCTCGGCATTGTCATCAAACAGATCGATGTCTGTTGAAAAGATCCAGCCGCTCAGCCGCTGCTTTTTCTTTAATTCATCCAGCATCATGTCGGTGTCCGTCACTGTACATTCTTTTTTTACGCGGTTTATTTTCATGGCCGGCTGTGTCGTTGTTTCCTGCTTCATGGAAATATAAAAGGCGCCGAGCACTTCTTTGATGTCTTTGAAGACGCCCTGTTCATCTTCCAGGAGCACGATGGCGTAAGTCAGCAGCTGCATTTGCAGGCCGCTGCTGACCTTGGCATTGCTCAATGTTTTTTTGCTGCTTTTGTAATCGAGGACAACAGCCATATGATTGCTTGCATCAACGCGGTCAATGACCCCGTTCATACACAGTTTTCCGGCAGGCAGAGCAAGGGAATACTGAAACGGCTGTTCCTGAAAACGCGGTGTGAGATGATTATGTTCTTCCAGAGAAGACAGCATCTGCAGCAATGCTTCCATTTGGGCAATCAGCCGTTTCTGCAACTGTTCCAGTTCCTTTTTCCGGTCCGGATACAGCAGATGAAGTGCTGTCAGCTCACTGCTGATCCGCTTTTCGAGATCCTGTGCCGATGTTTCCACATAAGCTTTTCCGTAAGTTTCACAAAGCTCTTGCAGCAGCTGATGAGCAAGCGAACCGATCTTGGCATTGTCGATATCGTTTTTCTGCTTTTTCAGGTGCAGACCGTAACGAAGAAAATAGGAAAAAGGACACTGTCGGTATCGTTCCAGAGAGGAAACAGAGCCTTTCAGTTCATTGTTTTTGAGATACAGTCTGCGTGCCAATGACGCATTTAACACGTGATTTCGCATAACATAGGAATGAGTGGCTTTTAGCAGTAGAGCCTGTTCCTTTACCTGTCTGTTGTGCATCAGCTGTTCGATCTCCAGGCTGGCTTCATTTGCTTTTCCTTCATAGCTTCCGGCAGGATAGGTGACGATCAGCTGTGTCTGGGCATTGAAATAACGTTCACATTGTGCTGTATGATGCTGATAGCGTGCTTCCATCGTTGCCAATGGCAAAGCTTCGCGGTAATGTTCGTCAAAAATGCCGCTCTCTGCCTGAAATCCCGGCCATGCTTTCATTGTCGCTCCGCAGATGTAACGGATCTTTCGTTCAAAGTGCAGCTGTTTCCTATTGTGGATCACTACGCCGCAAAGTTCATTCGCTCCCTGAGAAAACTGCAGATTTTTTAATAGCTGGCATAGGAAGCCGAGATCATCCTTGCTCAGGATCCATTCATATACTTTCGCAAACAGATCCTGGATCTTATTCATGATCCTGATCTGTTCAAAAGAAGGAGAAGGGTAACGGCTGGCAAACAGTTCACAGACATACGCGAGGATTTCCTGAGGCGTAAGTTCGATAGCTTTTTCAAGGATCGGCGAAATTGCCTCCTGTTGTTCGATGGCCTGCTGTTCCAGCTGCTGCAGCCGCGAAATGGAGTAATCGTCAAACAGGGGCCCTGCTGTCAAATCAGCGGTTCTCGGGATGATCCTGTCACGCAGATCGAGGGAAAAATGTTTTAGATAACGGGCCAGTGCATCACATTCACTGGTAAAGATGCCGCAGGAAAGCAGAGCCTGCTGATGGTCAAAGCAGGGATCAAAGAAATACTGCAGGCAGGTCTGCATCTGCATCAGCAAAGTATCCGTGGCAGAAGCAGAGAGAATCGTATACGGAATGTTGTAACGATTAAAGATCTGTTCACACAGCTGCTCATAAAATGGATCGAGCACGCAGATCGAAATATCTTCACTATCTGCTTTTCGCTCGATGATCTGCTGTGCGATGCCTTCGATTTCCTGCCGCATATTGACTGCATGATAAAATTCCATCTGCGTGCACGCTTGTTCACGATCAAGGTAACGGGCCCCTCGTTCAATGAGCAGATCCACTGCCTTCTGCTGTGTCAGCGTGAAAAAAGAAGGGTAAATGAAAATATGAGAACAGTCTTCGAGCAAGCAAAGCGTCTCCATAGCCTTGATCTGTTCATCTGCCGGATGAGGCAGCGGTTCAAGCAGCTGCAGGATCCGTTTGAGCTCTTTTTCATTTTCATTTCGTTCCGGAAGCAATTTTAGATCGGCATTGCTGGTCTTGCATTCCCCCAGAAAGTCCGCACACTGCTGCAGAAAGGAATGATCATTGAACTGGAGCGAAAAGATCGGAAAAGAAGCACTGTGTTCCCGCAAAAGCCGGCGATATGAAAACAGCGTCTGTTCTTTGCTGATTCCCTCTGATGGATGAAGCTGTTTCATCCAGGCAGACAAAGAAAGGAAAGAAACACCGAATAATCCCTTTTTTTCCTTTAACAAAGACTGTTGAAAAAGCAGACGAAGCGAATCGTCAATTAATACAATGCTGCCGAAAGGCAGTTGTTCAAACATCTGCATAGGATCACCTTCTTCATCATTTCATTCAGATATTACTGAAATTTTAACAAAAATACAAAAACAGTGTCAAACGTCAGGACTTCATTCTTTCTGTTCTTTCATATAGATTGTATTATGAAATCTGAACGATACAAAAAAAACTTAAAGAATGGCTTTTAAAGAGAGGTACACAGTGTTATACTGAGATTAAAGATAAGGCAGTGATCATCATGCAGGCCTGCCGAAAGAATTTGAATTTATAATATTTTCAATGATTTTCTGCCTTGTTCATATCGGGAAAAGGAGGAAAAATTATGATTTTGATCACGATCGGGATCGGGTTGTCCATGCTGAACATAGAAAATGCACAGCTGATCACAGGCCCTGTTGCTTATCTTTTGATTTTGCTTGGCTGTATTCAGATGAAGCAGGAGGGACAATCTTTCAAAAAAACAATTCCTTATGCGGCGGTAATGTTGGGGTTACAGCTGCTTGTTGTCGTTTTATCAGTGATTTCGGTGGCTGCTGCTCTGTCCATCAATCTTGGTTCGATTACGGATGCGTCTTCTCTCTCTATGCTGGATGGAAGGCAACAGATCATAATTATTGTAATCGCTCTTATCTATGCGGTTGCTGTAATGGTTCTTGATTTAATGATCACTTATCGGCTGACAAAAGGTGTTCAGGAGTTGCAGATCAATACGGGAGCGGATCTTAAAGGCGATCTTTTGATGAAACTGTGGAAAGCCTTCAGTATCATGATCGTTGTCAGTATCGTTTTCATCATCATTGCCGCAATGTATAGAGGACTGATCCTGGCTGCCTTCATTGCCTTGGCGGCAGCCATTGTCAAGATCGTTTATTTCGGCTATTTTATCCGTGCCTGTGTGTATTATCAAAAGAACAGAAGCATCGCATAAAAGGAAAAGCATTTCCGTTTCATCGATCCGGAAATGCTTTTGTTTTTATTCTTTGCCGCAGAGGTGACGGGCCACATGCACGCCGCTGGCACTGGCATGAGACAGGGAATGTGTCACACCGCTGCAGTCGCCGATCACATACAGTCCTTTGTGTGCGGTCTCCAGATTTTCATCTACCGCAACCTGCATGTTGTAGAACTTGACCTCGACCCCGTACAGCAGCGTATCATCATTTGCCGTTCCCGGTGCCACCTTGTCTAACGCATAGATCATCTCGATGATATCATCCATCTGGCGTTTTGGAATCACAAGGCTCAGATCGCCCGGCGTCGCATTCAGCGTCGGTGTCACGAAGCTTTCCGCAATGCGTCCCTTCGTGCTTCGCTGTCCGCGGATCAGATCGCCGAAGCGCTGTACGATCACGCCTCCGCCCAGCATGTTGGACAGACGGGCGATGCTTTCGCCGTATTCGTTGCTGTCCTTGAACGGTTCGGTAAAGTGGTTGGATACCAGCAGTGCGAAGTTGGTGTTCTCGGTATAACGGGAAGGATCTTCATAGCTGTGTCCGTTGACCGTTACGATGCCGTTGGTGTTTTCGTTGACGACCACGCCTCTTGGGTTCATGCAGAACGTACGCACCTTGTCCTGGAACTTCTGGGTACGGTAAACGATCTTGCTTTCATAAAGCTCATCGGTCAGATGGGCAAAGACAGCAGCCGGCAGTTCGACACGCACGCCGATGTCCACGCGGTTGCTTTCGGTCTTGATATCCAGGGCATCACAGATCTTCTGCATCCACTTGCTGCCGCTTCTTCCGGTAGAGATGATGCAGTTGGTTCCTTCGAATGTTTCGCCTTTGACAGAAGTCAGACGATAGCCTCCTTCACACTGTTCGACGGAATCGATATGAGTGTTGAAGAAGAAATCGGCTTTTTCCTTGAGCTCGTTGTATAAGTTTTCCAGTACGACATAGTTGATGTCCGTACCGAGATGGCGGACCTTGGCATTGAGCAGATGCAGGTCGTTTTCGAGACATTTCTTGCGGATCTCGGCATTGTCGTTGGAAAACAGACGGGTCGATTCGCCGCCGTGGGAAACATTGATGTCATCGACGTATTCCATGAGCTCGATGGCTTTGGCCCTGCCGACGTACTCATAGAGATTGCCGCCGAATTCATTGGTGATATTGTATTTGCCGTCAGAGAAGGCACCGGCACCGCCGAAGCCGTTCATGATGGCACAGGACGGACAGTTGATGCAGGATTTGATGCGGACGCCGTCAATAGGACATTTACGTTTTTCCAAAGGATTGCCGGCTTCCAGGACCGCGATCTTCAAAGACGGGTCGAGACGGCTGGCTTCGTAGCAGGAAAAAATGCCTCCCGGCCCTGCTCCGATGATGACTAAATCATATTTCATTTTGTTCCTCCTGTTCATATATCTTTTACTGTAAAGATGTATATATCTTTCATTTTACGTACCTATTGTAACATCATTCTTATTGAATGAATAATGAAACCGTTTATATTTCTTTTCCTAACCAGAAAGGAAAAGTTTATTTGTCGCTGCATAATAAAATAGTATAGAATACTGGTGTCATGACATTATGTATCTTAGTGAAAGAGAGTGAGAAGAATTATGGTAGCAATTCAAAACTTTTTGCAGAAGTGGCTGTTCCCGATCGCTCAGAAGATCGAGCAGCAGCGTCATCTGCAGGCAGTGAAGAACGGCGTGGTTGCGATCATTCCGATTATCATCGTTGGTTCTTTCTGTCAGATTCCGATTGGTCTTGGCAACCTGATTGGAGGGGGATTTGGTGCATGGATCACTGAACATGTAGAAATCTTCAATTTCCCGACTTATTTTACGACTAACATCATGTCTTTATTTTCTGCTTATTTTATTGCCGAATCTCTGTCAAAGAGCTATAACATGAAATCCAGCAGCATGAATGGTGTATGTGCCGTTTTGGTACAGTGCATCCTGTGCGCAAGCATTCAGGATACAAGCACGATCTGGGATATCACATCATTCGGTTCTGAAGGATTGTTCGTTTCTATCATCGGCGGTCTGCTGGTAGTGGAAATCGCTCGTCTGATCGAAAATATCATCTGACGATCCGTATGCCGGACAGTGTTCCTGCAATGGTTTCAGAAAGTTTCTCTTCTTTGATTCCTTTTGCGGTAAACATCGTTTTGGCTTGTGTTGTTGCCGGTCTTTGTACGACATATGCACAGACAACATTCCCTAAGATCATCATGAGCCTGCTGGCACCTGCAGTATCTTCTATGGATTCTGTCTGGGCAGTAGCGATCATTATCTTCCTGACACAGCTGTTGTGGGTATTCGGTCTGCACGGTGCAGCGATCACACAGAGTGTTTGGGCAGCATTCGCCATCCAGTATGCGGCTGAAAACGCAAAAGCGGTTGCGGCCGGCTTAGCTCCGACACACATCTTTACTTACGGATTCTACTTCGGTTTCCTTCAGGTCAGCGGTTCCGGTATGACGCTGCTGCTGGTTCTCATGATGTGTCGTTCAAAAGCTAAATCATTGAGTTCGATCGGTAAAGTCGGTCTTGTTCCTTCTATCTTCGGAATCAACGAACCGATCATCTTCGGTGTGCCGATGATCATGAACCCTTATATGATGATTCCGTTCGTATTTGGTCCGGTCATCTGTGCCATCATTTCTTATGAAGCAATGGCAACCGGTCTTGTCAGCCTGCCGTTAGGTGAAGCACCAGGCTTCCTGCCTCCGGGATTCCAGGCATTCCTGCTGACAATGGATCCGAAAGCCGCTGTGCTTGCAATATTCAACGTCTGTCTCATGGGCTTGTTCTACTATCCGTTCTTTAAGGCAATGGAAGCAGACGAGCTGCGTAAGGAAAAAGAGATCGAAGAACAGAAAGCTGCTGAATTGCAGAATAACTAATCATTTCATCTGCCGTTTTTCCTTTAATCTTCGGTTAAAGCGAAAAGCGGCAGTTTGACCAATAAATAAATTTCTCTGATTATTGATGAAAAATATGATAAGCTAATAATTAGAAGAAACAGGGGTATCGAAATGTTGACAGATAGGCAGCGAAAAGTTATCAAATGTATCTTAAATCATCCGAAAGGCATCTATGCAGCCACGATTGCGGAGCAGTTAAAAGTAAGTGACCGTACGGTTCGAAATGATATTGCCAGCATCAATATGGTATTGATGAACAGTCAGTGCATGATCCAGTCCAGCAAACGCACCGGATATTTCATCATGCAGGAAAATATCGCAAGGATCCGTGAGTGCCTGTCACTGATGGACGCAGTGGACGGCAAACAGATTGCCTCTACGCCGATGGAGCGTAAATACTATATGCTGGGACAGCTGTTTCAGTATTATGAGATGAGCCTTGCGGAGGTTGCGGAACAGCTGTATGTATCGGAACAGACTATTTACAAGGATCTTACGTCATTCATTCAGCTGTTAAAGAGCAAATATCATTTCGAGGCGTTGACGCTCGAAAACGGGAAAATACGGATCGACCGGGATGAGGTGGAACTGAGAACACTGTTTTACCGAATTGCCAAAGAGGAAATTTACATTTCAAACAAGCTGATGGATCTGCATTTGTATCAGCTGACAAAAGATTATGTCGATCTGGAGGAACTGAACGGAATCGTTGATTATGTCAGCTGTTTCTGCAAAGGAAATGACATCATTCTCTCAGATCAGCTGATCTATACGGTTTCGTGGATGATCTTCTTTACGATGACCCGCATCGAAAACGCTCATACGATCGAAAGAGAAGTAAAGCTTTTTCACCGCAATGAGGTGCTGACGAAAATGCTTCATAATCTGCTTCATGATCTTCGCCTTGATTTCCAGCCAGCGGATTTCCATCTGCTTCAGAACTATGTCGAAACGCTGGGATTTTACAGCACAAGACAGGGAAATACGCTGGGAAGCGAAAGCGATGAGATCGCAGATGCTTTTATCCAGCAGATGAAGGAAAAATATGGTTATGATTTTTCCACTCTGCCTTCTTTGTTTGACAATTTCCGCATTCATCTGCAGTTTGCCATCAAACGGCTGCTGATGGATTATCAGCTGACCAATCCGCTGCTTCAGGAAGTGAAGACAAAGTATGCGTTTGCCTATGAAATTACCATGCTGATCGTACCGATCATTCATGAACGTTACGGCCTGTACATGAGCGAAGATGAGATTTCATTCCTGACCATGTATGTCATGCCGTTCTTAAAGGCACAGGATATCTGCGTGCCGACCATCCTGATCAACGGTACGTCGCAGAGTTTTGCCAATCTGCTCAGCATATGGCTGAAACAGGAGTTTCGCGGAAAGCTGGAGATTGTCTGCCAGATTCCTCTGCAGCAGTTGTCAAGCGCTTTGGAGGAACATCCGGCGCAGCTGATCATTTCTGATATGGCGTTAGATAAAAAGCTGCCGCTGCCGCTGATTGAGATCACACAGCTGCCGGGAGAAAATGAGCGCAGGAGAATTGAAAATTTGCTCAGCCGTCAGGCCTGTGCTTCTTCCAGCTCAACGATTTTTCATTCGGTGTTCAACCGCAGCCGGGTCGTTTTCATTGAAGAGGATCTAACGTTCGAAGAAATTGTATCCGCATGCGCAAAACGTTTGGAACAGGAAGGCTTTATCGCGGATGAAAAGCAGTATACGCAGGCTGTGTTAAAGCGAGAGAGCGTTTATCCGACGCATATTGATAACGGTGTTTACTTTCCGCATCCGCTGATCAATGATGCATTGAAAGGCGGCATCTGTGTCGGTGTCGTTCACGGAAATAGTGTGGAGGCCCAGCAGGAGATCCATCTGGTGTTTGTGAGCTGTCACGAGGAACAGATCAATCCGGAAATGATCCACATTTATAATCTGATCAATAAGGTTGCGGCCTCACCGCAGCTGGTCAGTGTTCTGCTGTCTTTGCCTGATGAAGGCGAACTGATTGATTATCTGGAACGAGTAATTCAAATCATGTAAAAAAAGGAGTGTCGTTATTATGAAAATTTTAGTTGTTTGCAACGCTGGTATGTCCAGTTCCATCTTAGTGAAAAAAATTGCTGATTATGCAAAGAGCATCGGTGAAGATGCGACTGTACAGGCTGTAAGCTCTGCCAGTGTATCAGATGAAAAAGGAAAATGGGATGTCTGCTTTGTAGCACCGCAGATCAAATATGCGGTCAATGAAGTACAGGCAAAACTGGGTATTCCTACAGAAGCTGTCGATATGCGTGTATACGCGATCGCAGACGGAAAAACCGCTTATGAAAGAGCGAAAGCAATGAAAGGATAAGCTTTATGTTAGATTTAGAACAGCTTGGAACGAAGGCAATGGAAATCATTGCCTACGCGGGCGTCGCAAAATCCAGTTATGTGGAAGCTGCACGACTGGGAAGAGACTATCGCTTTGAAGAAGCGCTGGCCAAAATAGAGGAAGGGGATCAGGTGCTGAAAGAGGCACATGATGCGCACCTGGTACTGCTGCAGAAGGAAGCACAGGAGAATTCACCGCAGGTGTCAATGCTGGTCCTGCATGCAGAAGATCAGTTTATGAGCAGCGAGACGATGAAGCTGTTCGCTTTAGAGATCATAGAGGTATATCGAAAGCTGCAGCATTTGGAACTGCAGAATAATTGAGGTGATAAAAATGGGAAAACAAATGTATGATCCATGGTCAAAGATCACGACACGCAACGGCTATGCGTGTGATGAAGTGATCTCGGCTTTGCAGAAATCGATCCGCCGCGGTCTGGAAGAACAGGCATGCATGTTTGCATATGAGCTGTATATTTCTTCCCCGCAGCTGGAAGAAAAGCTCTGGCGAAGACTGCTGACGATTTCCGTTGAGGATATCGGTATGGGTAATCCGTTGGCAGCTGTCGTTGTTAATGCCCTGTCACAGGCACGCTTGAATTTTGACTATGCCGACAATGACCGTACGATTTATTTTATCCATGCGATCCGTTATATGTGTCAGAGTCAGAAAGACCGTTCCAGCGATCTGCTCAAGAACATCTGCATCAAGAGTTTCGCGATGGGAAAACTTCCGGAAATCCCGGATTATGCACTGGATAAGCATACACAGCGCGGTCAGGCCATGGGACGTGATTCTTTCCATTTCCTGAATGAAGCCAGCAAGGTCATTCCGCAGGCCGAAATCGATAATGACTATAAAGAGCGTTATGCCAAGATCCTGGAAGAATACGATCCGGATCATGTCAGTGATACAGCATTCAAATTTAATGGATGGCAGTTTTAATGGCAACAGCACACAATAAGGCGTTACAGGAAGATATTGCCAAGGCGGTGCTGATGCCGGGCGATCCGCTGCGTGCCCGCTATATTGCGGAAAAGTTTCTGGACCAGGCGGTTTTGGTCAATGATGTCCGCAACATGTTTGGCTACACCGGAATGTATAAAGGAAAACGTATCACGGTCATGGGAAGCGGCATGGGATGCGGCTCTATGGGGATTTATTCACATGAGCTTTTCAACAAGTACGGTTGTGAAGTGATTGTGCGTGCCGGCTCGTGCGGTGCCTATGCGTCCGATCTGCAGCTCAAGGAAGTGATCGTGGCGGACAGCTGTTACAGCGAATCGACTTATGCGAAGACTTACAGCGGTTATGAAGGCGATATCGTCTATCCGAATGATGAACTATGCGAACAGCTGTATCAGAGTGCCCTTCAACATCAGGCATGCTGCCGCAAAGGACGTATTCATACCAGTGACTGTTTCTATTACAGAAAAAAAGAAGATCTTCATGATCTATGCGATGTCAAAGGATGTCTGGGCGTCGATATGGAAAGCTTTGCATTGCTGCATAATGCGCAGACTGCGGGAAAGAAAGCCGCCGTGCTTTTGACTGTCAGTGATCATCCGCAGCAGAAATTAAAATTAAGCAGTGATGAGAGAGAGCGAAGCTTTGACGAAATGATCCTGATTGCCCTGGATGTACTGGTTCGCTACGCCTGATCATGAATATAAGCAGGGAGGACTGCATGGTTTTCCCTGCATTTTTATTTCATTTTTCACATAGTGAATTTCCGTTCCATGTGGAAAATTAATATTTGCAATCTATTAATCACAGGATTATAGTAAGACTGTAAAAAGTGAATGGCTGCATAAAGATACTGTAAAGAAAATCTTTGCAGTATCTTTTTACGAAAGGAGATTTTTCATGAAACTGAAAAAACTGTTATTCGTTACGCTGGGTTCATTGATCATGGGGCTCGGCATCAGCATCACCATCGGAGTAAACCTGGGAAGTGATCCGATGACACTGTTCTGGATCGGTATTGCCGATCAGCTTCATATCACGGTCGGTCAGGCCAATATCCTGGTCTGCGTCGTATTGCTGGCCATCGTGTTCTTTCTTGACCGCCACCAGATCCATGTCGGTTCTTTGATCAATCCGGCCGCAATCGCGATCGTGACAGACAATGTATCACTTTCGTTTCTGGCTTCACTGCCTTTTGCGGCCCGTATCCTGATGATGATCGCAGGTCTGGCCGTACTGGCTTTCGGAATTGCCTTGTACGCACTTGCAGATTATGGAAAAGGCGCTTATGAAGCGATGGTGTTTACCGTTTGCGAACGCGGTCATCTGGCCGTCGGTGTTGTCCGCACCAGCTGTGATATTCTGCTGGCAATTGCCGGCATCCTGCTGGGAGCTCCGGCAGCCATCGGAACTTTATTGGCCATTCTTTGTATGGGAAGCGGCATTCAGATCTTTATCAAAATGCTGACCTGTACACCGATTCGCAGATTACTGCCAGCTGAAGACTAAGGAGGATGAATTATTATGAGTACAGCACACAACAATGCATCAGAAAAAGACATCGCAAAAACTGTTTTAATGCCGGGAGATCCGCTGCGTGCAAAACATATTGCCGAAACTTATCTGGAAAATCCGGTACAGTTCAACACTGTGCGCAACATGTTCGGTTATACGGGAACTTATAAAGGAAAACGAGTATCTGTCATGGGAAGCGGCATGGGAATGCCGAGCATCGGAATTTATTCCTATGAGCTGTTTAAATTCTACGGTGTGGAAAACATCATTCGTATCGGAAGTGCGGGTGCCTATGTCGGGGATCTGAATCTGTTCGATCTTGTTTTGGCAGACAGTGCATGGAGCGAATCCACATTCCCGTTGGCACAGGCAGGCGTAAAAAGCGATGTGATGGAACCGAGCAAGGAACTTAACGAACGTATCATCAAAGCAGCAAAACGTCTGGGAAAAGAAGTACGTCTGGATCGTATTCATTCCAGTGACATTTTCTACAGTGAACCGGGCATGCCGACGTATGAAGACTTCTATCGCGAACATGGCTGTGTCTGTGTGGAAATGGAAAGCTTTGCGCTGTTCCACAATGCAAAGGTATTAGGCAAGAACGCCGCATGTCTGCTGACAATCTCCGACTCTTTGGTCAATGATCTTCATGCCAGTGCACAGGACCGTCAGACATCCTTTGCCAACATGATGGAGGTAGCTCTGGAAGCAGCTGTTGCGGAGGACTGATCATGAAATACAAGCGCATATTTACGATCGTCATCGATTCGCTGGGTGTCGGTGCAGAGCCCGATGCAGCCCAGTATGACGATGAGGGAACCGATACACTGGGGCATATCAGCGAGGCAAAAAAAGACCTGCATATCCCGAATCTGCAAAAGCTCGGCATCGCCAACCTTCACCCGTTGGCTCATATCGAAGCAGTGAAAGAGCCGCAGGCGTACTACACGAAGCTGATGGAAGCCAGTGTCGGCAAGGATACGATGACCGGACACTGGGAAATGATGGGGCTGCATATCACAAAGCCGTTTCAGACATTTACGGATACAGGATTTCCTAAAGAACTGATCGATGAGCTGAGCAGACGCTGTGACAACCGCCGCATCATCGGAAACAAGGCAGCCAGCGGGACCGAGATCCTGGATGAACTGGCCGAACAGGAAATCAACAACGGCGATCTGATCGTCTATACATCCGCCGATTCCGTACTGCAGATCTGCGGCAATGAGGAGACGATGGGATTAGAAAACCTGTACCGCTACTGTGAAGCGGCCAGAGAACTGACCATGAAGGATGAGTGGCGTGTCGGACGAGTCATTGCCAGACCGTATGTCGGCCGGCAGAAAGGCGAATTCAAGCGGACAAGCAACCGCCATGACTATGCATTGAAGCCTTACGGAAAGACCGTGCTGAACGCACTGCAGGAAAGCGGATATGACGTGATCAGCGTCGGTAAGATTAAAGATATCTTTGACGGGGAAGGCATAACGGAAGCATATAAGTCAAAGAGCAGCGTACACGGCATGCAGCAGACGATCGAGCTGGCCGATAAAGACTTCGAGGGACTTTGTTTTGTCAATCTGGTCGACTTTGATGCATTATGGGGGCATCGCAGAGACCCGATCGGATACGGAGAGGAACTGGAACGTTTCGATGTGCTGCTGGGCGAGTTTTTAAAGAAAATGAGAGAAGACGACCTGGTCATGATCACGGCAGACCACGGGAACGATCCGACCTATAAGGGAACGGATCACACCAGAGAGATGGTACCGCTGTTGCTGTATTCACCGTCCATGAAAGGACACGGACTGCTGAAGATCGGAGAGAGCTTTGCGGATATCGGGTCAACGATAGCCGAAAACTTTGAAGTAAGAAAACCGGAGGGAACCATTGGTACTTCCCGCCTGGGTGAAATCGAATAATGAAAGAAAAGACCTTCTCATGCGGAAGGTCTTTTTGTCTGGACAAGAAAATGCTGGAGTCATGCCATAAGAAGATGTGAAGCCATTGATTTTATGATACAATAAATAAGTATGTAAGGGGTGAACGTCAGTGTGATCCTGCTTACAGATTTAAGGAGTGGAAATGTGAAAAAGGGATTGTTTATCACATTTGAAGGAAATGACGGCTGCGGCAAGACAACGATCAGTACCCTGGTCATGCAGGAGCTGCAGCAGCAGGGCCTTTCAGTCTTATATACGCGTGAGCCGGGAGGCATCGGCATTTCGGAACAGATTCGTGACATTATTCTCGATCCTGCCAATCATGAAATGGATGCCCGTACGGAAGCGCTGCTTTATGCGGCCAGCCGCCGCCAGCATCTGGTGGAAAAAATCATACCTGCTCTGGAGCAGGGGACACATGTCATCTGTGACCGTTTTATCGACAGCTCGCTTGCTTATCAGGGCATGGGGCGTGAGATTGGCATGCAGGAGGTTTATGACATGAATCTGTTTGCGACGCAGGGCATGCTGCCGGATCTTACTTTATTTTTGGACATCAGTCTGGAAGAAGCGATGGAGCGTGTCTGCAAACGCGGCGGTAAGGACCGTCTGGATCTGGAGAGCGATGCTTTTCATCAGCGTGTACGGGAAGGGTATGAACGAGTCAAAGAACTGTATCCGCAGCGTATCCATGTCGTTGATGCGCATCAAAGCATCGATGAGGTAAAAGAAGCATGTATCAGGGAAATCAGAATGCTTCTGAAACAATATGAATAAGGCCGAAAAGCTCAAACAGCAGCAGCCGATCGTCTGGAGGACACTGCACAACTGTCTGACTTCCGCAACGTTTGCGCATGCATATCTGTTTTACGGGGCACAGGGCACTTCCAAAAAAGAGACAGCACTGTTGTTTGCCCAAAGCATTTTATGCCCGCATCCCGAGGATGGCTTTGCCTGCGAAACATGCAGTGTCTGCCGTCGTGTCGAGACACTGGATTATGTGGATCTCTGCCTGATCGACGGCAGTGAGGTTTCCATAAAAAAGGGCGATGTCATGAAGCTTCAGGAAATATTCACCAAGACGGCGCTGGAGGAAAAATCTTACAAGATCTATATCATGAATCATGTGGAAAATGCGACCCCGGATGCCATGAATGCACTGCTGAAGTTTCTGGAGGAGCCGGTGAGCGATGTCGTAGCCATTTTGATCAGTGATCAGCTGGAATCAGTGATGCCTACGATCGTGTCACGCTGTCAGTGTATTCCTTTTCATGCCCTGAACCGTCAGGAAAGTTATGAACAGGGCATTGCCGTATGTGATGCATACGATGCCTATCTGCTGTCTGCGCTTCATTGTAGCGTGGAATCCATGCGGGAAATCAGCGAGAGCGAAGACTATCAGCATGCCCGTGCTGTTTTCTTCGAGCTGATCGAAAAGATGGCATCGGGCATGGATGAAGCTGCTTTGTTTCTGCAGACCAAAGGCTATCCGTCCAAAAACAAGAAACTGGGAAAAACTTCTTTTGCATGGATGCTGAACATGCTGATCCAGTATGTCAAAGATCTCAGCAAAGAAACTGTCAGCTGTCGTGATACGCAGTATCTGGCACTGCGGAAAAAGAAAATATGGAATCAAACGCAACTGATCGATGTGCTTTCGATCCTGCTGGGGAAGAAAGACCTGCTCAGGCAGTCAGTCAATTTACAGCTGCTGATCGATCAGATGATGTATGAACTGAAAGAGGTGAAAGGATGAAGCAGGAAACGAACGGACAGGAACGCGGCCGTGAGAAAAACCGCAATAAAGGAAATTCATCTTCTGAAAACGGAAAAGAAAGAAAACCTGTCAGGAAAAATGATAAGAAACAGGAAAAACGCATAGAGAAAAAAGAAGAATGCCAGGCGGCGAAACAGGAAAGCGTGAATGAGAAAAAGGAAGCACCTTCCCGTACATACCGTTATCTTGCCTTTGTCAGCTTCAAGGAATCCCGCAAAGTGTATTCCTTTGGCTATGACGAGGATGATCTGAAAGTCAATGACCGTGTCGTGGTGGAAACCATACGCGGACAGGAACTGGGTACGATCGTAAAAGAATGCGAACCGTTTCTGACACAAAACAACGGACTGGAAATCAAGCCGGTCCTGCGCAAGGCAACATTGCATGACCTTGAAAAAGAAAAAGAAAATGTCGAAAAAGCCAAAAAGGCAATGGTGATCTGTGATGAGTGCATCAAAGAACTCGGATTGGATATGCATTTGATCGAAGCGGAATATACACTGGACTGCAGCAAGATCATTTTCGTTTATGTGGCGGATGAACGTGTTGACTTCCGTGAGCTTTTGAAGGAGCTGGCAAGCCGCTTCCGCTGCCGCATCGAACTGCGTCAGGTCGGACCGCGCAATAAGTCAAAGATCATCGGCGGACTGGGAATGTGCGGCATGGAAACATGCTGTTCCCGTTTCCTCAATGATTTTGATGTCGTATCCATCAACATGGCTAAAAATCAGCTGCTGGCATTGAACATCCAGAAGCTCAGCGGCCAGTGCGGCAAACTGATGTGCTGCCTGAAGTACGAAGATGCACAATATAAAACAATGCGCCAGGGACTGCCGAAACTGAATGCGCAGATCGAATACAAGGGTAAAAAATATCGGGTGACAAGCATGAATGTCCTGCTGCAGCAGGCAAAGATCGAAAACAAGGAAGATGTTCAGTTCCTGGATTTCAAGGAACTTTGGCCGGACATCAACTTCTCTGACCGTTAGCCTATGAAACAGCAGAAAAGCTTTGAACAGCAGACACCGACCTTGTATATCGTCGCTACCCCGATCGGCAATCTGGGCGAACTGACACCGCGGGCGAAGGAAATACTGGAAAGCGTGGATGTGATCGCAGCGGAGGATACCCGCAATACGATCAAGCTGCTTTCCCACTTTCAGATCCAGACCCATCTGATCGCCCATCACAAATTCAATGAAGCCGCCAGCAGCAAAGGCATCGTGCAGCTGCTGAAGGAAGGCAAAAACGTTGCGGTCGTCAGCGATGCCGGCTATCCGCTGATCAGCGATCCGGGACGAGAACTGGTCAAAGAAGTGATCGATGCCGGCTTTAACGCCGTACCGGTTTCCGGCAGCAACGCCATGCTGAATGCGCTGGTAGCCAGCGGCCTGCAGCCACAGCCGTTTCTCTTTTACGGCTTCCTTTCCAGCAATGAGAAACAGCGCATCCGTGAGCTGCACACATTAAAAAACTACCCGATGACCCTCGTTTTTTATGAGGCACCGCATCGTATCGAAAAGATGCTGAAAAACTGTCTGGAAGTGTTCGGTGACCGTGAAATGTGTCTGGCCAGAGAACTGACCAAGCGCCATGTAGAATTTTTACGCGGCACGATCAGCGAGATCATCAACGAGGCATCGAAACGCAAAGGCGAAATGGTCGTCGTCATTGCCGGACATGAAGAAGAAAAAGACATTGATGTCACCCAGGCCATGCCGCTATTGAAAGAACATATCCAGAGCTACATCAAAGAAGGCATGACCACCAACGAGGCAATCAAACGCGTTGCCAGAGAACGCGGCATGTCCAAAAACGAAATCTACAAAGAATACCATGGATTAAACTAAAAAGCCTGAACAATCAGGCTTTTTTTGTAAGTAAAAGTGAATTGAAGGTCGTGTATGAAGAGAAACGGATTTTGTTTGCACAGTTCTTTTCGAAATGAGCTAAACTACCGATTCTTTTGTTTCAACTGGTTTTGATATATTTTCTTCCTGTTTTTAGAGTTTGGTATATTCAACTGTTCTCTGTATTTTGCAATTGTTCTTCTAGAGGCGAAAAGTTCAATGTTTTCCAGCTTTTGCTGAAGCTGTTCATCCTGTAAAGGCTGCTTTTTGTCTTCGTTTTCTATATAGGTTTGTATTGCCTTGATAATTGCATCTTTAGATGAACCTGATTTGGTTGAAGAAATTAAAAGGTCGGATAATGGATAAAGTTTGCCCTGAAACAA
>ENA-ORUI01001107-ORUI01001107.1-human-gut-metagenome-genome-assembly--contig:-NODE-1107-length-29132-cov-7.078034_pt1 | contig 29132 bp, 18 predicted proteins | sample MGYA00242078_ERZ509205 | MGnify/ENA primary metagenome ERZ509205 (study PRJEB26280, sample SAMEA2338828) | human gut metagenome | biome: human gut; feature: human-associated habitat; material: faeces... | reverse complement strand
TGATAGCTGCTGTTAATGTTGTTTTACCATGGTCAACGTGACCGATTGTACCAATGTTACAATGTGGCTTACTTCTATTAAACTTTTCCTTTGCCATTTTTTAATATCCTCCTTAAATTTCGTACCCCTAAGGGCTATGCTTGGCTAAAACTCATTATATAGAATATATAAAAGATTTTCAACCTTTTTTTATCTCTTTATACCAGCAGGCACAAGGATTTTCAACCTTTTTACCTGCTGATATGATTTATTTTACTCTTTTAAGTCGAAAGGCACGGCAAAATGCCTTTCTGAGTTGTCAAACTATTATTTTGACTTTTCTGCAATAACCTTCTCCTGAACACTCTTTGGACACTGAGCGTATCTCTCAAAGAACATTGAGTAGTTACCACGTCCCTGTGTAGATGAACGAAGCTCTGTTGAGTAACCGAACATCTCTGCAAGTGGAACGAATGCTCTGACGATCTTACCACCGCCGATATCATCCATACCTTCGATCTGACCTCTCTTAGCATTTAAGCTTCCGATTACATCACCTAAGTATTCCTCAGGCATTGTAACTTCAACCTTCATGATAGGCTCCAGAAGAACTGGATTTGCCTTAGCCATAGCATCCTTGAAAGCCATAGAACCGGCGATGTGGAATGCCATTTCTGATGAATCGACTTCATGGTATGAACCATCGTATACATTTGCATGAACACCAAGTACCGGGTATCCACCAAGAATACCAGCCTTAGCAGCTTCTTCGATACCTTCACCGACTGCTGGGATATACTCCTTAGGAATAGCACCACCAACAACTGTGGATTCGAACTTGAATGTCTCTTCGCCGTTTGGATCCATTGGCTCGAACTTAACTTTACAGTGACCATACTGACCACGACCACCTGACTGCTTAGCATATTTGCTATCAACGTCAACAGCCTTGGTAAATGTCTCTTTGTAAGCAACCTGAGGTGCACCTACGTTAGCCTCAACCTTGAACTCACGAAGCAGACGGTCAACGATAACCTCAAGGTGAAGCTCACCCATACCAGCGATGATTGTCTGTCCTGTTTCTTTATCTGTATGTGCTCTGAATGTAGGATCTTCTTCAGCAAGCTTTGCAAGGGCCTCGCCCATCTTACCCTGATCATTCTTTGTCTTAGGCTCGATAGCAAGCTCGATAACTGGCTCTGGGAATTCCATTGACTCAAGGATAACCGGATGCTGCTCATCACAGATTGTATCACCAGTTGTTGTTACTTTGAAACCAACAGCAGCTGCGATATCACCAGCGTAAACCTTATCAATTTCCTTACGAGCATTTGCATGCATCTGTACGATACGTCCTACACGCTCTTTCTTGTCTTTTGTTGCATTTAATACATATGAACCTGAGTTCAATGTACCTGAATATACTCTGAAGAATGCTAACTTACCAACGAATGGGTCTGTCATGATCTTGAATGCCAATGCAGCAAATGGTTCTTCATCTGATGAATGACGAACTACATCATTTCCTTCAGGATCTACACCTGTGATATCAGGGATATCTGTAGGAGCTGGCATATATTCAATAACACCATCAAGCATCTTCTGAACACCCTTATTCTTGTATGCGGAACCAAGGAATACCGGAACTGCTTCACAAGCAATAGTTGCTCTACGAAGAACTTTCTTCATTTCGTCGATTGAAGGTTCTTCACCCTCAAGGTACATCATCATTAAGTCATCATCTAACTCGCAGATCTTCTCTACAAGGTTCTCATGCCATTTGTCAGCAAGCTCTTTTAAGTCATCAGGGATCGTTGTGATCTCGATGTCTTCACCCTTATCATCTTTATAATAGTATGCATCCATCTCAAATAAGTCGATCAGACCGATGAAATCGGATTCTTTACCGATAGGAATCTGAACTGGAATTGCATTCTTGCCCAGACGATCAATAATTGTCTGAACTGAGTAGAAAAAGTCAGCACCCATTTTATCCATCTTGTTGATGAATGCCATACGTGGAACGTTGTATGTGTCAGCCTGACGCCATACGTTTTCTGACTGAGGCTCTACACCAGCCTTTGCATCGAATACACCAACGGCGCCATCAAGTACACGAAGTGAACGCTCTACTTCTACAGTAAAGTCTACGTGACCTGGAGTATCAATGATGTTGATTCTGTGCTCTAAAGCACCAGCCTTTGGTTTGTGATGATCCTCTAATGTCCAGTGACAGGTTGTAGCAGCGGAAGTGATTGTAATACCTCTTTCCTGCTCCTGCTCCATCCAGTCCATAGTAGCTGTACCATCATGAGTATCACCGATTTTATAGTTAACACCGGTATAGTATAAGATTCTCTCTGTAAGAGTTGTCTTACCAGCATCGATATGAGCCATAATACCAATGTTTCTTGTTCTGTCCAATGGATATTCTCTTCCAGCCAACGGATTGTCCTCCTTTTATTATTCTGTAGGCAGCACAGATTAGAATCTGTAGTGAGCAAACGCCTTGTTTGCTTCTGCCATCTTGTGCATATCTTCTTTTCTCTTTACAGATGCACCTGTGTTATTAGCTGCATCCATGATCTCTCTTGCAAGTCTTTCTTCCATGGTCTTTTCACTTCTAGCACGTGAAAATGTTGTTAACCAACGAAGTCCAAGAGCCTGTCTTCTATCTGGTCTTACATCGATAGGTACCTGATATGTTGCACCACCGATACGTCTTGCCTTAACCTCGAGTAATGGCATGATGTTGTTCATAGCCTCTTCAAATACCTCGATAGCGTCCTTACCAGTTTCAGTTGCGATACGGTCGAATGCACCGTAAACAATCTTCTGGGCAACACCCTTCTTACCATCTAACATTACGTTGTTGATAAGCTTGGTAACCACCTTGTTATTGTAAATTGGATCCGCTAATACGTCTCTCTTTGCGATATGTCCTTTACGTGGCACGGTTCTTCCCTCCTTAATATTTATTAATTCTTCGGTACTCACATTATAAAATGTGTTCGTGCTGTTATTTCCATCTCTTCTATCTATCTGATGTTTTCTGCATTTTATGCATCAACACCTTATCTCATAGCAAAAACATGGCCTAACCAGCACATTTTTTTGGAATGTTTCCAATAATACGGTTTTAATTACTTCTTAGCATCTTTTGGACGCTTAGCACCGTACTTAGAACGAGCCTGACGTCTCTTTGCAACACCTGCTGTATCAAGAGTACCTCTGATGATATGGTATCTTGTACCAGGTAAGTCCTTTACTCTACCACCACGGATAAGAACTACGCTATGCTCCTGAAGGTTGTGACCTTCACCTGGAATATAACTTGTAACTTCGATACCGTTTGATAAACGAACTCTGGCGATCTTTCTCAGAGCTGAGTTAGGCTTCTTAGGAGTAGCTGTCTTAACTGCTGTACAAACTCCTCTCTTCTGTGGAGAGCTTGTCTCAGTTGGCTTCTTCTTTAATGAGTTGAAACTTCTCTGAAGAGCTGGTGCAGTTGACTTCTTCTCTACTGTCTGTCTTCCCTTTCTAACTAACTGGTTAAATGTTGGCATGTTTTCACCTCCTACTTTCAAAATAAAAAATAATATAAGGCATACGTTCTCACGCATGCCTTACCATTATATATATTGAAATTATTCGTGTCAAGCACTTTTCAAATTTATTTATTCGTTATCAGATGTATCTGCCTCTACAGATTCCAAGTCTGAAGCATTTTCTTCCGCCTCATCCTCTGCATCTGCATCGGTATCAACTGCATCTTCTAACTCTGTGCTTTCCAGATCATCTCCGAAGTCGATCTCTTCATCATCATCAAAGAAGTTGATCTCATCCATCTCTGTATCAAGCTTTACAGAACGATAACGCTTCATACCTGTACCTGCTGGGATCAGCTTACCGATAATAACGTTCTCTTTCAGACCATTAAGCGGATCTACCTTACTCTTAATAGCTGCATCTGTAAGAACCTTTGTTGTCTCCTGGAAGGACGCTGCTGACATGAAGGAATCTGTAGCAAGTGATGCCTTTGTAATACCAAGCATTACCTGTGAGCCTTCTGCCGGCTGTTTGCCTTCTGCGATGAGCTGCTCATTTGTATCTTCAAAATCAAGAACGTCAACCAGTGTTCCCGGAAGGTAGGATGAATCTCCGTTATCCTCGATCCTGATCTTCTTTAACATCTGACGAACAATGATCTCGATATGCTTATCATTGATATCAACACCCTGAAGTCTGTATACTCGCTGTACTTCACGAAGCATGTAATCCTGAACTGCACGGATACCTTTGATCTTTAAGATATCATGTGGATTAACAGAACCTTCTGTTAATTCATCACCGGCTTCCAGAACCTGATCGTCCAGAACCTTGATACGGGAACCATAAGGAATTAAGTATGCCTTTGATTCGCCTGTCTCGTCATTTGTGATAACAACTTCTCTCTTCTTCTTATTATCACGAAGCTGAACCTTACCGCCAAACTCTGCGATGATCGCAAGTCCCTTTGGCTTTCTTGCTTCGAACAACTCTTCTACTCTAGGAAGACCCTGTGTAATATCATCACCGGCAACACCACCAGTATGGAACGTTCTCATGGTAAGCTGTGTACCAGGCTCACCGATTGACTGAGCTGCGATGATTCCGGCAGCTTCACCAACCTGTACCGGCTGTCCGGTTGCCATGTTGGCACCGTAACATTTTGCACATACACCAAGGTGTGACTTACATGTCAGGATCGTTCTGATCTTAAGCTTTGCATCCTGTCTTGTAACACCTGTATCCGGATCAAGGAACGGAACACCGTTTGAATCTACACCCTGATTTACGATCAGAGCAGCTCTCTTTGGTGATACCATGTGGTTTGCCTTAACTAAAAGGTTACCATCTTTATCGTATACAGATTCTGCAAGGTAACGACCTGTAATTCTCTCCTGGAAGGATTCGATTACTTCTTTGCCTTCCATGAATGCTTCTACTTCCATACCAGGAATTGCTTTTCCTGCACAACAATCTGTCTCGCGAATGATCAAATCCTGTGATACGTCAACCAGACGTCTGGTCAGGTATCCTGAATCGGCTGTACGAAGCGCTGTATCGGACAGACCCTTACGAGCACCATGCGCTGAAATGAAATACTCCAGAACGTCAAGACCTTCACGGAAGTTTGACTTAATCGGAAGTTCGATCGTACGACCGGTTGTATCTGCCATCAGACCACGCATACCAGCCAGCTGTTTGATCTGCTGGTTAGATCCACGGGCACCGGAATCTGCCATCATGAAGATGTTGTTATATTTATCAAGTCCGTCCAGAAGGGCTTTTGTCAGAACCTTATCGGCTTCTTCCCAAACCTTAACAACAGCGAGGTATCTCTCCTCCTCTGTCATAAGACCACGTCTGAACATCTTTGTGATCTTGTCAACCTGAGTCTGAGCATCTGCAAGGATCTGCTTCTTCTCGTCCGGCACCTTCATATCTGAAATAGATACTGAAATAGCACCTCTGGTTGAATACTTATAACCGATTGCCTTTACATCATCCAGAACTTCAGCAGTCTTGGTTGCGCCATGTGTATTGATACACTTGTCAAGGATCGGCTTTAACTGTTTCTTACCAACATGGAAATCAATCTCAAGCTTTAATAAATTGTCAGGATTTGTTCTGTCAACATATCCAAGATCCTGAGGAATGATCTCGTTGAACAGCAAACGACCGAGTGTAGTATCGATGATACCTGTAACCTCTGTTCCATCTTCTGTTGTAACAGTTCTTCTTACTTTTATCTTAGAATGGAGAGTGATCTCCTTATTCTCATATGCAAGCAGTGCTTCATTCTTTGACTTGAAGAACTTGCCCTCTCCGATATCGCCATCCTTCTCCATTGTCAGATAGTAGATACCAAGGACCATATCCTGTGAAGGAACGGCAACCGGAGCACCATCTGAAGGCTTCAGAAGGTTATTCGGGGACAGGAGCAGGAATCTACATTCTGCCTGTGCCTCAACTGTAAGTGGAAGGTGAACAGCCATCTGGTCACCATCGAAATCGGCATTGAACGCTGTACATACCAGTGGATGAAGCTTGATCGCCTTACCTTCTACAAGGATAGGCTCAAATGCCTGGATACCCAGTCTGTGAAGTGTAGGAGCACGGTTTAACATAACCGGATGCTCTTTGATTACATCTTCCAGTACATCCCAAACTTCCGGCTCAAGCTTTTCTACCATCTTCTTAGCAGCTTTAATGTTATTTGCTCTGCCGCTGGCTGTCAGTTCTTTCATAACAAATGGCTTGAATAACTCGATAGCCATTTCCTTTGGAAGACCACACTGATAAATCTTAAGTTCCGGTCCTACTACGATAACGGAACGTCCTGAATAGTCAACACGCTTACCAAGAAGGTTCTGACGGAAACGTCCCTGCTTACCCTTTAACATATCGGACAGAGACTTTAATGCTCTGTTACCCGGGCCTGTTACAGGACGGCCTCTTCTACCATTATCAATCAACGCATCAACAGCTTCCTGAAGCATTCTCTTCTCGTTTCTGACAATGATGTCAGGAGCGTTCAGATCAAGAAGTCTTCTTAAACGGTTATTTCTGTTGATAATTCTTCTATATAAGTCATTCAGATCAGATGTGGCAAATCTGCCGCCATCCAACTGAACCATAGGTCTGATATCCGGTGGGATAACCGGAATAACATCCATGATCATCCACTCTGGCTTATTCTCAGAATTACGGAACGCTTCAACAACTTCCAGTCTCTTGATGATTCTGGCTCTCTTCTGTCCGCTTGAATTCTTAAGCTCAGCCTTTAATTCTTCGCTTTCTTTTTCCAGATCGATTGCTCTTAAGAGCTCCTGAATGGACTCAGCACCCATTCCTGCACGGAAGGAGCCGTATCCGAAGTCCTCTTCAGCCTTTCTGTATTCCTGCTCTGTCAGAACCTGCTTATAAGTAAGCGGTGTGTCCTTTGGATCAAGAACAATATAAGATGCAAAGTATAATACCTTTTCAAGTACTCTTGGAGAAATATCAAGGATCAGTCCCATACGACTTGGAATACCTTTGAAATACCAGATATGGGATACCGGTGCTGCAAGCTCGATATGACCCATACGCTCTCTACGAACGCTGGCCTTTGTAACCTCTACACCACATCGATCACAGATAATACCCTTATATCTGATCTTCTTGTATTTACCACAATGACATTCCCAGTCCTTGCTAGGTCCAAATATTCTCTCACAGAACAAACCGTCTTTTTCCGGTTTTAATGTTCTGTAGTTGATAGTCTCAGGTTTCTTAACCTCACCATGTGACCATTCTCTGATTTTTTCAGGAGATGCAAGTCCGATTCTAATTGCGTCAAAGCTTAAAGCCTGTTCCTGTTCTGGAGTTTCCATGTTAAATTCTGGCATCTTACAAAATCTCCTTTCTAAAATTCATCATCCGAGTTGCCATCATAGTCGTCATTGTAATCATCCAGATATTCTCCGTCTGATAATGATGTCAGCTCATCATTTTCATCTGTTCCGCTGAAGCCCGCTTCTTCAAATTCACGTCCATCAGCTTCCCGTTTATCATCATCGATCATGCTCTTAACATTCTCGTCATACGCTTCGATCGTCTCACCGAGATCAACCTCTGTCATATCGTCTTTTACAACTCTGACATCGAGACCAAGTGACTGGAATTCCTTCAGCAGTACCTTGAATGACTCAGGGATACCAGGTGTAGGAATATTCTCACCCTTAATGATCGCTTCATATGTCTTAACACGTCCGATTACATCATCCGACTTAACAGTCAGGATTTCCTGTAATGTATATGATGCACCATATGCTTCCAGTGCCCAAACTTCCATCTCACCGAAACGCTGTCCACCGAACTGAGCTTTACCACCCAGAGGCTGCTGTGTAACTAATGAGTACGGACCGGTTGAACGTGCATGGATCTTATCATCAACCAGATGGTGGAGCTTAAGATAATGCATGTAACCGATTGTTACAGGGCTGTCAAATTCTTCACCGGTTCTACCGTCACGAAGCTGTACCTTACCGGTTCTGTCGATCGGAACGCCCTTCCATTCTTCTCTGTGGTCTCTGTTCTCATAGAGGTAATTCATTACTTCTTCCGAAACAGAGTCTTTATATTTCTCATAGAAATCTTCCCACTCGGTATTTGCATAATCATTCGCCATCTCAAGAGTATCCATGATATCAAACTCGTCTGCACCATCAAACACAGGAGTTGAAACCTTGAATCCGAGAACCTGTGAAGCAAGACCAAGATGGATTTCAAGAACCTGTCCGATATTCATACGTGAAGGAACGCCCAGTGGGTTCAACACGATATCGAGCGGACGACCATTTGGAAGGAATGGCATATCTTCTACCGGAAGTACACGGGAAATTACACCCTTGTTACCATGACGACCGGCCATCTTATCTCCTACCTGGATCTTTCTCTTCTGAGCAATGTATACTCTGACTGATTTATTAACACCCGGTGAAAGTTCATCACCGTTTTCTCTTGTGAAGATCTTGGTATCCATGATGACACCAAATGCTCCATGAGGAACCTTAAGGGAAGTATCTCTTACTTCTCTTGCCTTCTCACCAAAGATGGCACGAAGGAGTCTTTCCTCTGCTGTCAGCTCTGTCTCTCCCTTAGGAGTAACCTTACCGACAAGGATATCTCCGGCACGAACCTCAGCACCGATACGGATAATACCATTCTCATCCAGATCCTTTAATGCATCATTGGACAATCCTGCAAGATCTCTTGTGATCTCTTCCGGTCCGAGCTTGGTATCTCTTGCTTCGCATTCGTACTCCTCAATATGAATAGATGTATATACATCATCTTTTACAAGTCTTTCACTTAAAAGAACAGCATCCTCGTAGTTGTAACCTTCCCAGGTCATGAAACCGATCAGAGGGTTCTTTCCAAGTGCGATCTCTCCACCTGAAGTAGATGGTCCGTCTGCGATAACCTCTCCAGCCTTAACATGCTCGCCCTTGAATACGATAGGTCTCTGGTTCATACAGTTACCCTGATTGCTTCGTGCGAACTTGATAACGTGGTAGATATCCTTTGTTCCATCTTCATCTGCCTTAATACAGATTTCCTTACTTGTGGAATATTCAACTACACCATCTCTCTTTGCAACGATACATACACCTGAGTCAACAGCTGCCTTTGCTTCCATACCGGTACCTACAACGGCTGATTCGGTAAGCATAAGCGGAACTGCCTGACGCTGCATGTTTGATCCCATCAGAGCACGGTTTGCGTCATCGTTCTCAAGGAAAGGAATCATGGATGTAGCAACTGAGAATACCATCTTAGGAGAAACGTCCATCAGATCAACTCTTGATTTCGGGAACTCTGTTGTATCCTCTCTGTATCTTCCTGATACGTTGTTATTTACGAAATGACCATCTGCATCCAGAGGTTCATTTGCCTGTGCAACTCTGTAATTATCTTCTTCATCTGCCGTCAGATAAATAACCTCATCTGTAACTACAGGGTTTGCAGGATCTGATTTATCCAGTTTTCTGTATGGTGCTTCTACAAAACCATACTCATTGATTCTTGCATAAGTAGCCAGAGAGTTGATCAGACCGATGTTAGGACCTTCAGGAGTCTCGATAGGACACATTCTACCATAATGAGTATAGTGTACATCTCGAACCTCGAATCCTGCTCTGTCTCGTGACAGACCACCGGGACCAAGGGCTGATAATCTTCTCTTATGAGTCAGCTCAGACAATGGGTTGTTCTGATCCATGAACTGTGACAACTGGGAACTTCCGAAGAATTCCTTAACTGCTGCTGTTACAGGCTTGATGTTGATCAGAGACTGTGGAGTGATCGTCTCTACGTCCTGAGTCGTCATTCTCTCTCTTACAACTCTTTCCAGTCTGGAAAGACCGATTCTATACTGATTCTGAAGAAGTTCTCCGACTGCACGGATACGTCTGTTACCAAGGTGATCGATATCATCCTTTGTTCCAATACCATATTCAAGGTGAATGTTGTAGTTAATTGAAGCGATAATGTCTTCTTTTGTTATATGCTTTGGAACAAGGTCAGATGCATCTCTTGCGATAGCTGCCTTTAATTCTTCTTCGTCTGAATATTCATTTAAAAGGGTTTCAAGAACAGGATAGTATACACCCTCATGGATACCTACTTCAGCAGGATCAAATCCAACATACTTGGACAGATCTACTACCATATTTGAAAGCACCTTTACGTTACGTTCTTCTGTCTGGATCATAACATATGGTACAGCAGCATCCTGGATATCCTTTGCCTGTGCTCTTGTAAGTGTCGTGCCTGCTTCTGCGATCACTTCACCGGTTGCCGGATCGATCGCATCCTCTGCAAGTATCTGACCTGTGATTCTGTTCTGGAATGCCAGCTTCTTATTGAACTTATAACGTCCAACCTTTGCAAGATCATAACGTCTTGGATCAAAGAACATTGCATTGATCAGGTTCTCTGCACTTTCTACTGCAAGAGGCTCACCCGGTCTTATTTTTTTGTACAGCTCAAGAAGACCATCCTGATATGTCTCAGAAGGATCCTTTTCAATACTTGCTAAAATCTTTGGTTCTTCGCCAAACAGATCGATAATCTCTGCATTTGTTCCGATTCCCAGTGAACGGATAAGTACTGTGATAGGCACCTTTCTGGTTCTATCTACACGAACATAGAAAACATCATTCGAATCTGTTTCGTACTCTAACCATGCACCACGGTTTGGGATAACTGTACAGGAGTACAGCTTCTTACCAATCTTATCATGTGCAATATCATAGTAGATACCAGGTGAACGCACCAACTGGCTTACGATAACTCGCTCTGCACCGTTGATCACAAATGTACCTGTCTCGGTCATAAGAGGAAGATCACCCATGAAAATCTCATGTTCTGACATTTCCTTTGCGTCATTTGCATGGAGTCTTACTTTTACTTTAAGCGGTGCAGCATATGTTGCATCTCTTTCCTTGCACTCTTCGATTGAGTACTTCACATCATCTCTACATAACTGGAAATCTACAAACTCAAGACTAAGCTGTCCTGTATAGTCAGTAATAGGAGAGATATCTTTAAATGCCTCCTTCAGACCATCGGTAAGGAACCACTGGTATGAGTTTTTCTGAACTTCGATAAAGTTAGGCATCTCCAGTACATCTTTCTGTCTGGAATAACTCATTCGGATACCTTTACCAGATTGAACAGGACTAATTCTGTTTTTTTCCATCGACACATTCACCCCTTGGAATTTATTTTTAAGCGTATATTCTGTTGAAATGCTTACATTTAACCGAAATATATTAGCCGTGTCATTATATGTCTGGTTTGAACGCAAACCAACCCATAGTATAGACATCCTACACTGTATCACATTTTCAAGGTATATGTCAAGAAATATTTGGAATTTTTTATAAAAGAATTGTATATGAACATTTATCCATATTTATGCGCCTGTTTGCATTTTCTAAAAACAATATGCAACAGCATTTTATTTTATAGAACAGATACATAAATTCGGCTATACCATGAGTGCATTCTCACTCTATGCATTCAAAAAATCACCCCTTATAAGCAAGTAATTTTTCATCATTGTATAGATATTTGTATCTGTGTTCAGAATCTTAAAATCACTTATTCGGTCTCAACTGCTCTTATTGATAAAAATGATCAGTTCGCCGGAACTTTGACAAAAACGACCTGGCAGGTAATTCTCCCGCCAGGTCGAAAGATATTCATAAATACAAGGAATAAAATTACTTTAATGTAACCTTAGCGCCTTCAGCCTCTAACTTAGTCTTAGCTTCCTCAGCCTCGTCCTTTGAAGCTCCCTCTTTGATAACCTTTGGAGCGCCATCAACAGCATCCTTAGCTTCCTTTAAGCCAAGACCTGTGATCTCACGAACAACCTTGATAACCTTAACCTTGTTAGGACCAACTTCTGTAAGTTCGATATCGAATGAATCCTTCTCTTCTGCTGCTGGAGCATCTCCGCCTGCTGCTGCTACAACAACACCTGCTGCTGCTGATACGCCGAATTCTTCCTCACATGCTTTAACTAAGTCATTTAATTCTAATACTGATAAACCTTTGATTACTTCAATAATTTCCTGAGTTGTCATTATTATTTCCTCCATTAATATAATATAGTTTAATAATTGCTGCTTCTATTAAATAGAAGCCGATGTGCCTGTATGCACAAATAATTAAGCTTCCTTCTGTTCTGCAATCTGCTTGATAACACGAGCGAAGTTTGCAATAGGTGACTGGATACTTCCAAGGAATTTGGAAATAAGTACTTCTCTTGAAGGAATGTTTGCAATAACTGCGATACCTGCTGCATCGTAGAATGTACCTTCTACAACGCCACCCTTAAGCTCAAGTGCCGGAGCAGTCTTTGCGAAGTTAGCCAAGATTCTGGCTGCTGCTGTAGCATCTGTCTTACAGATAGCTAATCCGGTAGGTCCTTCGAGACATGGCTTCAGTCCCTCGAACTCTGTGCCTTCAATAGCGAAGTTGATCATGGTGTTCTTGTATACCTTATAAACAACCCCAGCTTCTCTTAACTGCTTACGAAGCTGTGTGTCCTGCTCAACTGTAAGTCCACGGTAGTCAACTACAACTGCTGTCTGAGCACCATCTAAGTTAGCTTTGATTTCTTCAACTACTGGCTTCTTAATCTCTACCTTTGCCATAATGCGCCTCCTTGTTTTACTAATGACTGCACATAGTTAACAGAAAGCATCTTCTGCTAAAATAAGAAAAGCTCTCTGTCGATAAGACAGAGAGCATATAGTTAAAATAATATTAACGATATATTCCTCGGTAGGTGTTTTTCAACTTATGCCATCCGGCACCTACTGTCTTCGGCAGTTCATCGGGAGATACTTTACCATAACACAAGGAATATGTCAATACGTTTTTTCACTTTTTGATGTAAATTTTCACTTTTCCATGTAAATTTACACTTTTTCGTGCAAATACTTTTGCTCACATTATTTATGATGTGTAATTCTTTTATATCTGTTTTTGTCTGGATCTTATTCTTCCCATTTCTTTACAAGGATACTTGCATTGTGTCCGCCAAATCCAAGAGAATTGCTCAGTGCATATGTAATGTCCTTATGAACGCCCTCACCCTTTGTATAATTCAGGTCGATCTCGCCTTCTGTCTCACGAAGACCTACTGTTGGGTGAATGTATCCATCTTCGATAGATTTTACGCATGTAATAAATTCAACTGCTCCGGCCGCGCCAAATAAATGACCGATCATGGATTTTGTAGAATTGATATTTACATTATATGCATCCTCACCAAATGCTTTCTTGATAGCTCTTGTCTCATAAAGATCATTGTGGTGGGTACTTGTTCCGTGTGCATTGATATAATCAACGTCTGCCGGTGTAATGCCAGCCTCGTTGATCGCGAGTGTCATGGCTCTTGCTGCACCCTCTCCATCCTCGGCAGGGGATGTAATGTGAAATGCATCACAGGTGGAACCATATCCGACAACCTCGGCAAGGATCTTTGCTCCTCTTGCCTGTGCATGCTCCAGAGATTCCAGAACTACGACTCCAGCTCCTTCACCGATAACGAATCCACATCTGTCTTTGTCAAATGGGATCGACGCACGATCTGCTTCCGTTGCACTTGAAAGTGCTGTCATGGAGATAAATCCTGAAACATTTGTCTCACAGATCGGTGATTCAGCGCCTCCGGCTACCATCACATCTGCATCTCCGACCTGAATATAACGATATGCCTCGCCAATGCTGTTTGTTCCTGTCGCACATGCTGTTACAACATCTGTACATTTGCCCTTTAAGCCATATGCGATCGCTACATTTCCGGCTGCCATATTCGAGATCATCATAGGAACCATCATTACACTGACACGGTTTGCCTTACCATTCATAACCTTGGCATGTTCCTTTTCGATCGTAGCTACACCGCCAAGTCCGTTACCGATACAGGTTCCGAATCTTGTCAGATCTTCTTTCTCAAGATCAATACCGGCATTCTTGATTGCTTCGCCTGTAGCTGCAACTGCATACTGGCAGAACGGCTCCATTCTTCTGGCTGCCTTTGGATCCATATATTGTTTTGGATCAAAATCTTTTACTTCAGCACCCATTTTGCATTTATATTCGGATACATCAAATTTTGTAATCTCGCCAATACCTACTTTATTCTTCTTAATGCCATCCCAGAATTCTTCTACGTTATTTCCGATCGGGGTTACAGCGCCCATTCCTGTTACAACTACTCTTTTCATCTCGTTTTCCTTTCAAAAGACAATCTATCCATTTAGTACATATCATATAAATATGTACCGCCGTAATGCTCATTGTACCATTTCACCTGCCGGTTCAATGTTGGTTTCGCATTATGCTGGTATGTACAAACACATCCCATCGCAATGCTCATTGTACCATCTCGTTTTTAAAACCGCAAGTGTTGGTCTGTTTCTCTTTCAAAATATCTATTTCTCTTTCAGAATATCCATCATCTCAGCGATCATTTCTTCATCCTGAAGCCGGAACAGAATCTCTACTCGTCTGGATGCTTCCAGATCGACAGATCCATCCTCCTTATAAATCGGATTGCTGTAGGACTTTCCATTTGCCGTCAGCACACTTCGAAGCAGTTCAACATCCGTGGAGCTTATGATCCCGTTACTCTCAGTCAGGCAATACTTTGCAACAGAAAAGGCTCTATGCTGGGAAAGTTCAAGATTATAAATATAAGATCCATTCGTATCTGTATGACCTTCTATAATAATCTCCGATACATAATCACGATATTTTTCATCCAGCAGCACTTTACAGTATTTGGGAAGGAATTCTTTCAAGAATGTCTTTCCTTCTTCCTTCAGATCACTGTCTGCTACATCAAACAAAACGCTTGCATCAAATGTGATCGCACCCGTTTTCTCGTCTACCTTGACATTTAACGAACTGTCTGCGAACTCATCACGGAGCGCCGCCACCAGATCACTTCGGATGCCTGCGATCCGATCCAGCTCCTCCTGCTGATCTTTTAACAACTGCTCCTGTTCCTTGATAATTTCTTTCTGCTTATCAAGCTCCGCCTGTTTACTCTCATACTGACTCTTAGACTGCATCAGTGTAAAAGAAATGATCAGAATAAAGATCAGAAGGAGCGCAGCCATCATATCGGAATACGACAGCCAATAAGAGGTTTCTTCTTCCTCCGGTCTTCTTCGTTTCTTACTCATGCCTTATCCCTCCCTGCTGCTCTGCTCGATCGCCCTCGGACGGTTCAGTCTGCCCCGGAAGATGTCATTCTGATCTTTCGTCAGGATACGGATATCTTCGATATCTTCATGCATGGACTTCAGATATGCAAGTGTTTCTTCGATTGCCTTCTGTGTTGCTATCGTTGCTTCCAACTGTTTCTTCTGGAAATCAAGTTCCAGATTACCGTTATCGTAAGTCGCATCCGGACGCACATACCGTTTGAACTCTGCTACAAATTCATCCAGCTTGTGATATGCCTGTTCCAGAACCGTCTTAAAGATCAGATTAAATGTCAGGGAAAAGATCATACCATAGATAGATGTATGGAACGCAACCTTGATACCATCCATCAGAGGTCCGATACTGTTCGTGATCTCCTCTGCTGAACCTGTATTAAATGCCTGAAGTCCGATTGACAGACCGATAAAGGTACCAAGAATACCCAGACCTGTCATGGCTCCCGGAACCAGACTCAGACGACCTTTTTCAACCGCATCATCGATCAACTGGTAATTGATAAAATCTTCGATATCGCAGGCATATTTTCCTTCCTCATCCTGCTCCAGACGTTTCATTTCTTCCACATAATCTACATAGGAATTTCTCAGATGTTCCTCATTAAAGATACCATACCGGGTCTCGGTACGATACAGATCCCAAAGAAGCTTCTTTTCTTTTGCATAGTCGCCCTTGATATAGCTGATGGCTATACGAAAATCTTCCCCCATCTGGTCGATATGCTTCAAATGCTTATATGCATAGACAAATATCGCTCCCACGATTCCAAACATACAGACACTGATCAGCACATTTGCCGGATCCAGACTATCATTTGTCACATTCAGTAAAATACAGATACCGAGCATCACCACATAGACAACAGGCAGCCACTTTTTATTCAGCTCTACCTTCATGTTCTGCTTCTTACGGAATGCTCTTGCCGCACGTTCATTCTGCGGCCGAATGGTTTTTAACCGGTTTCGTTTGTTCATTTTTTCGTTTCCTCTCGTATGATCTCATTCAGCCTTTTCATTCGTATCTGCCAAAGCGTTTCCCCATTCGTTTTATTGTAGCATTAATCCGCATTTTTTACCATCACAATGCGTAAAAAAACGGCACCAGATACAAATAAATTCTATTATCTGTATCTGATGCCATATGCTAAATACAACATCGTCCATCTGATGCCATAAGCTCTAACTGTCTATCTGACGCTATAAGTTCTGACCCTCACCTGACACCGACCGGCTGTAACGCCTGTATTTTCATTTTACCAGCCGCTTACAGAAGGTGCTGAATATATAACCTTTGCTCCTTTTCCGTTCTTTTTCACAAGAACCAGTTTGGAATATCCCTTTTTATCATATTTCTTATACACAATGTAATCACCCTGTAATGTATAATACTGTATCGTTGAAGTACTGCTTGCATTCTTATCCTTCAATACATTATAGATCTCCGTTTTCTTTCCCTTTGACGTCGTATAATCTATCGCCTGTGGAAAATATAAACTACCCACTGTCTTTCCTCTGGAGGTAAGTGAACCTTTTGATGTCTTGATCGGCGTTCTTGCATCCCGTTCTGTACTTAATACAACAGATTTTGCTTTCTTTTTATTTTTTCCGGTAAGTGACATGGAATATGTACCAACCGTTTTATCATATTCTATATCACTGGTCTTTACATGCTGCGTCTTTGTATAGTAGATCTTTTTGCCTGCAAATACAAAATCACGGCCTCTTGCAAGTTTTGTTTTCTTACCATTCTTAATAGATACACGCACGATATACTTATCTGATCCATCGGATCCGCCATAATTATCATAGACTGCATACAGATAATTTCCTTTTTTTCTCAAGCTTCTAAATCCTTTTCCACCTGCTTTGGCAATGGTTTTTGTCTTCTTCGTTTTGATATCATAGCAGAAGATTTTTCCAGTTTCCGTGATTGAATAATAAACCTTATTACCACTGATCACAACTGAACATCCGCCACCACCAATATAGTTATCCTGTGTCTGATATGTCTTTGCATCTGCCTGATTCGGGTAAATTAAGCATCCGATCAGGACTGCAAGCATACTGAATAAAATTGCATGTGATTTTAAAAATTGTTTCATATCTTATCCATCTCCTTCATTATTTGATTAAATATCTGCCTCTATATTCTTCGCCTCTTCATGTCCGGCGCGGCTCTAGTCTCTGATGACCTTATCCAGGCAGCCATGTTCTTCACATGAATTTCTTGCCATTCTTCCCTGCGCATCGATATATACAATATTGCCATCGGCATCTTTGTATGCCAGAGACTCATGCGCTCCTGCGCTTGGATTGGTACTGGCATCTCCGATCGTAAGCCATACGCCTTCGCCTTCTGCAACAGTATCTGTCGCTTTATCATACAGATAATTCAGTCTCAGATCCTCCTCTGCCGCAGCGCAGACAATATCTATAGCCACACAGGTTATGATACCGCCACGCAATGCCATCGCGCGGTTTAAAACCGGCATATTGAACATATTATAATAAAGCGCAATACCATCGACTGAGAATCCATCCCACAGAGTCGGATTTACATCTTTTTGAGTACATTGATATCCCGGATAATGCGCTGTCGTTGAAATATAATCTGCAAGAGTTTTCAGCTTATCATAATTCGACATATCATCTGTCCACAGCTTTGCCTCTACATTTCTCCGAACCTTTGTATACAATTCTGTATCAAGAAGATTTCCATCTTCATCATATGGCTTCGGAGCAACATACATAGTGTCATATAAAACACCATCCCTGTAAGCATCCAGTCTGCACACGCGCACACCTACACCAGCTGTTACAGTAAGCTTGCACTGTGACATTGCCTTGCCGGAAAATTCTATTTTTCCACTTGTTGTCGAAGTCGTAACGGATGTTGCCTCTCCATATACCCCCTTCAGATTATAGGTTTCTACTTTTATTTCCGGTTCTGAAGTATTCCAGCCTGCCCAATCCATCAGATTTCTGTATTCTTTCGGTGTAACATCGGATACCTTAAAGGTTATATGTTCATTTAACCATGCAGCATTACCTTCACATGCAAACCATTCACAAAAAGAACCTGTACCATTCGTTACGGTTATATCTTCAACCTCTTTCTTCATGGTTTCCCCATACTTATAACCGGACAGATTAAATCCTCCAAGTGGGTCTTCATTATTGTATATTCTCACTTTTCCCAAAGCAATCCATGTCTCTTTATAATGTTCTGTCTCAGGGAATATAATACACAGGCTGGTATGTCCGACACTCGTACATACCATATTTCCGTTCTCATTCTTTTTGGTATATCTTTCTGTATAATCGATATATTCTCCCCGATTACCATAAGTATAATATTCCTTTATTTCTCCTGCACATTCCGGCTGCTTGGAATAATGAACCTTTATTTCATCTCCCAGTTCATATTCCATTTTTTCCAGCTCTACTGTACCATCCCACTCTTTTTTTTGATCCTCGGACTCCTGTCCGCCGGAATTCGTGTCCCCGGTAGTGCCTGAGTTCCCGATGGTATCTGTATCCTTAGTTGCACCTGTGTTTCCAGTGATGTCTGTATCCTTGGTGGTGCCTGCGTTCTCAGTGGCATCCGTTACATCTGTGGTGTTCTCAGACTTATTGCTATCACCAGTATTCTTCTGACCGGAGTCCTTCTTTGTCGTCTTCTTTTTCACTTTAACAGACTTCACTTTACTCCATGCGCTGTGATATTTTTTCTTCTTTACAGTCCGGTACACACGCACTCTGACATAATATTTTTTGCCCTGCTTCAGCTTCTTAAACGTTACCGTTGTTTTCTTAGCACTGACTTTCTGGCTTTTTACGTTTTTCTTAAACTTCTTGTCTGTACTGATCTGAATCTGATAGCTGCCCGCCTTTTTTGACTTCTTAAATCTTACTGTCACCTGTCCCGCTGATCTGGATCTTACTGACGTAATAGATGTCTTTGGAACTGTAACCTTACTGCCTGTTTTCGCTTCTGATGTAAATGAGCAATTCACGCATAGCAATGCTGCCACCATGCACCAGACAATGATCTGCTTCAATCTATTCTTCATGTATTATCTCACCTTTTTTACTTTTACACCCTTCTTCACATAGTAAACATGATTTCTATAGGTGACATTTCCAGTGTAAGATTTCTTCCATACACCATTCTTGACATAACATTCTTTCTTACCATTTTTGATGAATGCTGTCTTGTCTATCTTCAGACCTTTTTTAACATAATAAGTTGCCTTACCGACTTTTACAAATCCGGTCTTGGTGTTCTTTGCGCCTTTATTCAGATAATAGGTCTTCTTACCAACCTTTACGAATTCATTCTTTGTACTACAGACACCTTTCTTTACATAGTAGTACTTCTTGCCGTTCTTCACGAATCCGGTCTTTTTATTCTGCACTACACCCTTCTTGATGTAATAGGTCTTCTTGCCAACTTTGATGAATCCGCTTCTGCCTGACTGGATCAGACCTTTCTTTACATAGTAATATTTTCCGTCAGATCCCTTTACAATGCCATTACTTGTAAGAGATACCTTTGGTTTTGAGATCTTATAAGAATCACCATTGATGCTTCTTGCCATCTTATCGAATACTTTATAAATATTCTGATTATTTTTCATAGCTGCAGGATTCTTACCCTTACTGATCACCTTCTGAGCTGCAATGGTATTATTTGGAAGGTCGCCCAGAGAACGCATTACAGAAGGATCGCAGCATAAGGCTTTTAGGAACTGCACTGCTGCTTCATCCTGCCTGCCACTCTTAATTGCGTAGTATGTACCACCCCAGTTATAGGCAAATGGTCCCTGACAGGCAGCCATCGGCTTGTCAAATGTAATGCTATACTGTCCCCAGGTGCCAGAGAACCAGCCAAATACCTTACCGGATGTCATATCAGCCACCCAAGCACTGCTCCACATCGAGCTTCCTGTATCATATCCATTTCTACGGGTCGCCTTCGCGATCTTTTCCACAGTCTTCTTATCTGCTTCAGATAACATAAATACCTTGCTATTATCCTCGTAAGAATACGATGTATCCCCTATCATGTTATTGAGAATACCCTCACAACCACTCATTGTATATTTTGATGCTCCGGAGGTCATATAGTAACCGGCCTCTTTCATCTTTGCAGCAACAGACAGATAGCCATCAGCTGTTCCGATCATCTTCTGAACCTTTTCAGGATCTGAAGTTCCAAGAACCTTCTGTGCAATATCCGGATCAAACATAAATGCTCCCGGTGTTGCTTCCGGTGTCATCGCTACAAGCTTGCCCTTATAGGTTCCTGCTTTTCTGGTATATGGATAAGACTGGCTGTAAGCATCTGTAAGTCCAAGCTTGTCCAAATCTGTAAATACTCCTGTAGATAAAAGTACATCCAGCTTTGCTGAATCCATCAAAACGATAAACGTAGCTTCGGGATTGTTTGCAAGCTTCTGCTGTACTAATGCATAATATTCAGCTGATCCTCCGCCAACTTCATATTTGATCACTTCGATATTCTTTGTATAAGACGGATATTTCTTATTAACCGCCTTTATCGCCTGTTCCACCTGACTATCCCATGTCAGAATATAGACCTTATTTGTCTTTAATTTGCTCTCTTTGGCTATACTGTTTACATATACAGTAAAGGAAACTGTGCTTGAATTACCCATTTCATCAGAAATCACACAGTGATAATCCTCAGTCTTCAGCTTTTTTGTTTTGTTTACCGGTGCTGTACAGGTATAAGATGCTCTATGCCCTAACTGTCCTACATCTCCCCCGTATGACTGTCCTTTATACCATGTATATGTAAGCTTCCCCTGATTACTGCTTGCGGATACCTTTAGTGTTACTTTCTCTCCTGAGTTCGCTATCACCGTATTATTGCCAACTGCTTTAGCTGTTATATTTGAAGAATTTACAAAAATATAAAATTCGCAAAATCTTCCATCTGTACTATTCTTGTTGGATATATTTACAAAAACATACTGGGATTTTGTAACATTTCTCAATGTATATGACAATCCATCTGCACTGACAGCTCCACCATCTGTAAGCCAGTTACAACTACCCACCTCAAAACCTGCCGGTAGATTTAACTTACTGAGATTTATTGATAAGGTGACATCTGCTCCGGATTCTACCAACACCGTCTCCTCGTAATCAACACTTCCCGCCTCTACCGGAAACTTTAGTCCCGGCAGCCATATGAGTGCAGCTATAGCGATGCACATAAGCGCCAGTAGTTTCTTCATTTTTTTCATAATCATCTCTCCTTTGCTTTTAAAATTGTGATATATTACTCATTATAATTTACATTGTAGCTATACAGATCTTTAATCTTCTTACCTTTATTATTAAGAAGCTGAAGGGTGATTTTACATTCACCCAGTTTCTTCTTTGCTTTATTCTTTCTTAACAGAATATAGTCTCCAAGCACAATATAGCTTCTTCTCTCGCTTGAGCTGGAATTAATGACCTTTTCTTCTCCTGTCGCAATATTCTTTTTGTTTAACAGGCCAAAAGATCCCATTGAGTCATATTCATATCCCTTATACTGTGCTTTCTCACCGTCAATTACGCAGCCGGATGTGCTGACCTTAACCTTCATATATGTTTTCGGCAGATTCTTGATCTTTGTCTTTTTCCCTTTTTTGTTTATTTTGTAGAAAACATCAAATTTGTTATAGACATACACCGCATCTCTATAAACAATCATGCGGCTGTCCTTTACATTTCGACACACTTTCGTAAGCGCTTTTTGACTGATTACTTTTTTATGAGAGCCATCCAGATTCATAGATGCAAAATAATAATTATAGTTTGAAGTGCCATTTGAATATGCATAATATATCTTATTCTTATAAATGGAAAACTCAAAACCCGGCTCCGGCGAAACGCTGATTGATGAACGCTCAAAAAATAATTTTTTCACCTTTCCATTTTTCACATTTACGCGAATAATGCCATAACACATAAGATCATCCTTTAAACCACAATAAAGATATCCTTTATAGTAAAACATGTTGCTGATATTGGCATAATTCTTATTGGAATAATATGTATTCTTATTTCTTACCTGTTTTGGCAGCTTTGCCAACTTCTTATTTGTCTTTTTCTTGACATCATAGCAAAAGATATAACCTGTTCTGTCACTTGAATAATAAATCTTATTACCTTCCTGCACCGCAGCATAAGATGTATCATGCAATCGATGACATCCTATCACTGTCTGGGAATCATCCGCCGCTGATAATGATGCTGCCTCTGTCTTTAATACCGGTGCCGTAGGTATGATCCCACCGATACCCAACATCGCGGCTAATACAAGACACATGATGCATTCTTTCATCTTATTCATTTTCATCCTTCTCTCTCCTTTTCTCTTATACACTATGCCTTCTATCGGTTACATTGCTTTTCCTTATACTTATGTAAACCTCATTGATGTCTGTAAAAAAGCACAAACATTATTAAAAAAAAAAAAACGGATGTCAATAGTCTACAAAAATATTCTTGCTTTTTAGATATTTTGCACATTTTACTTTTTCTTTCTATAAATAGTCGCACCTTTTTTCATAACGAAAGCATCTACTATAGCAGACAGGTCAGCTTACAAAAAAGTTTTAAAAAAAAAAATAAAAAAATCCAGATACAGCATTTCTGCCATATCCGGATCTTTTAATCTTATTTCAAATCTGATTCGCTAAGTACTGCCCCACAATCACGACACTTATATCTTTTTTCTTCTTCTATATCAGTTGAATAATAATAGTCAAGTCCGTTTTTGTGTTTGCATCTGCTGAATTTGATCTTGAGTTTACCATAAGATGTTATAACATAAGGGGGTTCTTCCCTTACAGATTTTACAGGAAGCAGAAAGCATCTGCCATATTGCTTTGCTGCAAATTTTCTACATGTGCAATTAGGATTATAGTATTTTTTCTCAGATTCATTATCAATGGATACTTCCTTATGGGCATCATGGCCATAATTAACATGCCCGGTCTCTCCGCAATAAACACATTCATTATAGGAGGTTGTCTCATTATGAATACAATACCATTCCAACTTAGTCAGATCGATAATTCTGCTATTGTTGCCGGTAACAAGTGATACATTACCGACATTATCAAAACCATCATTTTTCAATGTATCTCTCCTAAAATGAGTCTTATCTATCAGCTTTCCCCGGCAATATATACCCTTATAAATGGTTCCTCCACCATTATCATAACTAAAATAGAAATCCGGTATATCCTGAACAGTAAGTACTTCCCCCAGACAATCACCTTCTTTGTATCCAAAATTTGCCCCAGCAGTATCAAATTCGTCCGATGTAACTATAGCCGGATCTAATATCAAAAATGTCGCATCAACTTTTATTATTTCCTTATATTTGTGTTTGTGCTTAAATGTACCTGTATATACTCTCACGGTACACTTATAGGTCTTTTTCCCTACCTTTGCCGATACAACAGTCTTTCCGGGCTTTATAGCTTTAACTAACCCCGACTGCGATACTTTTGCTACCTTTTTATTCGAACTTTTCCATACAACCTTTTTTGTTGTTCCGTTAACCTTTAGCTTGTATTTCACTTTCGTCTTTAATTTTAAAGATGATTTGCTGATTGAAACTTTTTTTGTCGTACTCGCATCTACAGTAGTCGTTTGAATATTTACACTGCAAATAATACAAGCCACCACCATGCCCCAAATCACAATTTGTTTTATTCTGTTTTTCATTTTCCTCCTATTTCTCCTTAATCGTTTTTATCAATGTAAAAATCATGACAGGCACAAATAAACAGATTATTATTTGCGCCTGCCACGAATAACTATCTTACTTTCTTCACTTTTACACCCTTCTTCACATAGTAAACGTGATTTCTATAGGTGACATTGCCGGTATAAGATTTCTTCCATACACCATTCTTGACATAACATTCTTTCTTACCATTCTTGATGAATGCTGTCTTGTCTGTCTTCAGACCTTTTTTAACATAATAAGTTGCCTTACCGACTTTTACAAATCCGGTCTTGGTGTTCTTTGCGCCTTTATTCAGATAATAGGTCTTCTTACCTACCTTTACAAACTCATTCTTTGTACTGCAGACACCCTTCTTTACATAGTAGTATTTCTTGCCGTTCTTCACGAATCCGGTCTTCTTATTCTGCATGACGCCCTTCTTGATGTAATAGGTCTTCTTACCTACCTTGAAGAAGCCTGTCTTTGCTAACTGGATCAGACCTTTCTTAACATAGTAGTACTTTCCGTCAGATCCCTTTACGATACCATTGCTGGTAAGGGATACCTTTGGCTTTGAGATCTTATAAGAACCACCATTGATGCTTCTTGCCATCTTGTCAAGTGCCTTATACAGATTCTGCTTGCCCTTCATAGCGACCTGCTCTCCATTAAGATCTTTCGGATTCTTTCCCTTCTTGATCAGATTCTTCATGGCAACTGTATTGTTCGGAAAGCAAAAGGTATCAAAAGCATCAAAGGTGCTCATCACATCCGGATCACAGCATACTAATTTTAAGAACTGTGCTGCAGTCTCATCCTTCTTGCCACTCTTTACCGCGAAATAGGTTCCGCCCCAGCAATAGGAGATTGGTCCCTGACACACTGCCATCGGCTTGTCAAATACTATAGAATACTGCGCTGCCCACGAAGCGGAGAACCAGCCGAACACCTTGCCGGAATTCATATCGTTCACCCATTCTATTCCCCACATCATATTTCCTGTATCATATCCGTTTTCATCTGTTCCGGCCGCTATCTTCTTTGCAATCTTCTTGTCTGCTGCAGATAACATATAGCTCTTATTATAATCCCAATCAACATCCTCCATAAACAGATAGTACTGATCACCTGCCATCTGATGCAGCATTCCATCTTTAATTTTAGCATATCCCCCATCTGCACATAGAGATGCGCCTGAGGTCATATAATAACCGGCTTTCTTCATTTTCGCCGCAACCTTCAGATAACCATCTGCAGTACTGATCATCTTCTGCACCTTATCCGGATCAGAAGTTCCAAGGACTTTCTTGGCAATGTCCGGATCATACATAAAAGTTCCCGGTGCTACATATGGAGCTACAGCTGTAAGCTTTCCTTTATAGGTTCCTGCTTTTCTGGTATAAGGATAAGACTGGCTGTATGCTTCGGTCAGTCCCAGCTTATCCATATCTGTAAATACCCCGGTAGACAGGAACTTATCTGTTACAGCAGTATCCATTGCAACCATGATCGTAACATTTGGATTTTTTTCGAGTATAGCCATCACCGTTGCATAATATTCCGGACTCGAGATACCCGTATTCAGATTGATATACTCCACCTTTTTCTTATATTCCGGATATTTCTTTTCCACAAGCTTCTTCATATCAAGATCGGCATTTCCGCCTATGATATAAATCTTATTTGAATCAAGCTTCTTAAACTGTTTTCCGATTACATAGACACTGAATGTTATTGACACTTCATTTCCACACTCATCGGTAACCATACAGGTATAGCTCACAGATGTAGTTTGTCCGGAGATGCGCTTTGGTGCTTTACAGGTTATGGAAGCTCCGGTTCCGACTTCTTTCGTACCATTCATATTATATGCCGATTTTGTCCATTTATAGGTTAACTTGCCTGCTTTACAGCTTGCCTTTACCTTCAAGGTCAGTTTTTCATTCGGAGACGCAATAATCGAGCTGTCTCCAACCGCCTTTGCAGATAACTTGTTATCAACATTGATTGTAAAATACTCCGAACTGACACTTCCAGCCTCATCCACTACCCTGCAGTAATAATATGCATTTTTTGTAATCTTATCGGTTGTGATCTTATTACCTGTTGATGATAATGCTGTAAACTTATTAGAATCGGCTTCCTGCTTAAACCACTTATATGTAAGCTTGCCCTGCCCGTTACCTGCTTTTACTTCTAAGGAAGCAGACTTACCATAAGTTACCTTTCGTCCACGATCACCGACTATTGACACAGTAGGACCTGATCCGGTCGAAATAGTAAAAACATAATCTAAAGTCTTTGTGTTATCCTTATTTTGAATAGATGCAACAACATAACTATAACTATCTGTCTTTGTCACATTCTTTAATGTACATGTATACCCATTTATATCGCTATCATATTCACCTGTCCACCATTTAACCTGACCAATTTCAAAATCAGATGGCAACCGGCTCAGATCCGGTATCAGCGTAACACTTCCGCCATATTCAACTTTTACAGAATCAAAATAATCCCCAAAACCAGCCCTCGACAGGAATTTCAGATTTGGAAGACACATAACAACTGCTATGGCAATGCACAGCACTGCCAGAATCTTTTTCATCTTATTCATAAGCATCTCTCCTTGTATTACATAATTATAGTTTTTAGAGAAACTCTCCAAGGTCTTCATAATTATTAAGTTCCAGTCTTTACTTTACTATAACTTTGATTCGGGATTCCTCACCATTCGGTGTGAAGATAGAAATGATTGCGGTACCTTTCTTCTTTGCTGTTACCTTACCCTTAGATGTAACAGTTGCAACCTTTTTCTTAGAAGACTGCCAAGCCAGTTTCTGCTTGGAACAGTTATTGAAGATCGCACCTAACTGAATTGATTTTTTCCTTTTTAATGTAATGCAGATATCAATACTTGGCTTCTTTGTCGGCTCAAATCTTGTAAAATATGCGGCTGTCTGTACAGGATTGGAATCATCCACAGATATTGCATAAAGACGGATATAATACGTACCGGCTTTCAACTCCTCAACTCCAAACTCATCATTTGAAATATCACCAAGGCTGAAAAAACGTTCATACTCTCCGAGCTTCGACATATTGGAATTATACAGTTCTGCATGTACATTCTCCAAACTATTTGTCGATGGTGCTGTAAGGTAGAATTTACCTTTTGACTTTAATACGACCTTTAATACAGTTTCCTGTGTGCCATTTATAGTTACATTGTTATATTCACCAAATGTAACCTTCTTTGCCACACTCTTTAATGATGCTGCCTCTGTTTTCATTGCCGGTGCTGCCGGTACGATACAGCAGATACCGATCACCAGAGCAAGTATCATGCTCATAATTCGTTTTTTCATTTGCTTTGTTTTCATTTTTCTGATCTCCTTTTCTCTTACACTATGATCTCCTATAAGTTACATTGCTTTTTCTTCATTTTTGTGCATAATTCCCCGATGTCTGTAAAAAAGCATAAACATTATAAAAAAAAAAAACGACTGTCAATAGTCCACAAAACATTTTTCATTTTTTAGATATTTTGCACCATTTTACAAATTTAAAAGTCCGGATACAGCATTTCTGCCATATCCGGACTTCTACTAAAATATACATGTTATCTGTTCTGCTTATGTTCTTATCCTATAATTGCCTTGATTTCAGTTTCACTCATTTCGGTTACATCCATGATCTGTTCTAAGGAGTAGCCTTTCTTATGCATTTTCAGGATAATATCAGCTCTTTCTTCCGATCTTCCTTCCAACTTTCCTTCTAATCTTCCTTCAGATCTTCCAATGGCCCTGCCAGCGGCTTCGCCCTTGGCATATCCCATTTCCTCTACGCCTTCACTCAGATTGCACATGATCTTCACCCCATCTCTTATACCGCGTCTCTCTACCGGTATATCATACTCCTGTTTCATAAGCTTCAATTTTTGTTCTGCCGTCATTGTCTGCGACGCTTCCAGATTGATGATCATTTTTGCCAGTCCATCCCGCATCCGTACATAGAAAATGATGTCAAAATACACCTTTCCCTCATCGATCTCGGAACTTTCTGTATTCAGCCCGACAATCCGTTCACCGGTTCCGGCATCTACCATTTCTTTGTTCGTTAGTCCGGGTTCTACCGGAACCTGACTGATATACGGTTCGCCCTCGATCAGCGAAGCAACCGTATCCGCATCCATACCTTTAAATTCATCGACTACCCGTATCAGTATATGCGCCAGTATGATCTTCTGTCCCAGCAGCCGCCTGGCACTGGCATCATACTGCGCTTTCTGATATGTCGCATCAGCGGAATATATTAATTCGTTATCCATGTCCCATCTCCTTTCCTGACAGAACAGAATAACATGCATATCTTAATATATTGCCGCCGTCTCTCCATGTTTGATTGTAACGGATATCCGAGGGGAAAACAAGTTTAACCATAAAAAATCCGGATACAACATCTCATATCATATAAAATATAACAAAACCCCTGCCTGCTATAGATTCATATATTTCTCATATCCATAACAGGCAAGGAGTTTATAAATTCAGTTCCTTATTATTTTATCTTCCATGTCTTTACATATCCGATGGATTTCTTTTTCAACTGTTTCTTTAAAGCAATCTTTGCTTTCTTTGTGCCTTTCACAGTAATGGTTGCTTTCTTATTAATGCCCTTGAATGCATTCTTACTGATGGTCTTCAGCTTTCCAGCCGTAACGGTGATCTTCTTCAGGTTCTTGCAACCAGAGAATGCTTCTTTACCGATCTTCGTTACATTGCTTCCGATTGTAACTGTTGTCAACTTCTTGTTACCCTTGAATACTTTATCGGAAACCGCAGTTACTTTATAAGTAACACCTTTCACTTTTACAGTTGCAGGAATGGTAAGTTTCTTGGCTTTCTTGTCGACAAAAAAGGCGCCGGAAATTAAGAGGAAACAAATTTATGTACAATGAAAATAAAAACAATAATATCATGACCACATCAGAATATAACAGGTCAAAGTCTTCTATTACAAATATTAAACAGCTTTTCCCATCCCGAACC
>ENA-ORUI01001106-ORUI01001106.1-human-gut-metagenome-genome-assembly--contig:-NODE-1106-length-29137-cov-13.488034_pt1 | contig 29137 bp, 30 predicted proteins | sample MGYA00242078_ERZ509205 | MGnify/ENA primary metagenome ERZ509205 (study PRJEB26280, sample SAMEA2338828) | human gut metagenome | biome: human gut; feature: human-associated habitat; material: faeces... | reverse complement strand
CGGAAAATGCCGCATTTTCCTACGGATCCGGGACGGAAAATGCCTATATATAATAGCATAATCCGTCCGTGTGTAGTGGGTATCCCAGAGAATGGGACGCACACAGTCCCCATTCTCCGGGGACCCGCCCCACTACACTGGCAGAATTCAAAACCAAAAAAGAAAGCCGCTTCCCAGTGTAGCGACCGGGGAGCGGCAAAAGGGTGTGAATACGGTTCCAACCATTCACGCCCCCAGTTTAACAGAACATGGAGGATATTTCAATGCTGAAACTTGAAAAGCGTATCACCTTGCACACCTTCGATGTGGAGTACATCGACCAGCGGGAGCCGAAGCCCCGCGCCGTACACCACGAGCTTTGCGTGCTGGATGGCGGGCGCGTGTCCGCGCTGGAACGTCTGGGCCAGTCCCCTGCAAGTTGGATTTGCCAGCAGTACGCCCGGCAGGGCTTTACCGTGGGCGCTGTCCACAAGGGCGAGCGCCTGACTGCCAACGTTGACACGGCCACCCTTTGGGGCATGGCAGTGCAGCAGGCTGGCACCCAGCACAAGAGCGCCGCCCCTGACCCTGTAGACCGTAACTGCGCCCCGGCTGGCAAGTTTGTGAACCCGCTGCCCAATCTGCCGCCGGTGCCTGATTTTGCAGAAGCCGTTGCCAAGTCGAAAGCCGACGCGGCCCGCCTGCATGAGATCGCGGCAGAGCTGGCCGCAAAGAGTGCACAGCTGGAAAGGAGCGCAAAGGCATGACAAGGCAAGATTACATCACCGCCATTCTGAAACTGCTGGAAAAAGCCGATTTCCGCAAACTGCGGCTTGTGTGGGTGTACGCCAAACACCTGATCGAGAAAGAAGGTGCATCGGCATGAGCGAACGTCGAACCGCCAGCGCGCTGGCATACCTGCACCCGGATTTCTGCTTTATTATGGATGATGATAGCATGGAATGCGCCGGCATCCGCGCCGGGGATATCGTGGCCTTTACCGCCTGCGACCACGCAGAAGACAGCCAGATCGTGGCCGTGCAGACGGACAGTGCCGTGCTGCTGCTTCGCCAGATCTGCAACGGTGAACTGCTGGCAGACGCGCCGCGCACCCGGCAGGAACATGTTATTCGCTTCGACGAGCTTCCCGGCGCAAAGATCATCGGCAGAGCCGTGGAAGTCCGGCATATTTTTGAATGGGCAAAGAAAGGAACCGACAATGAAGAGGAATGATTTGCGAGCAATGGGCTTGACCCCCGACCAGATCGACACCATCATGACCATGAACGGCGTGGACATCAACCGCGAGAAGGCAAAGGCCGGTCAGCAGACCGACAAAGAGGTGCAGCGCCTGCGGGAATCCTGCATCACCCTGCTGGAGCTGCTGGACGACCCGGAAGCCGTGCGCGGCATCCTGCTGCACGCTTCCCGCCTGTACTGTGAGCAGGAGCGCAGGAAAGCCAGAAAAGAATACCCCGGCGGGGTGCTCAAGACCACCACTCCCCAGAATGACCCCCGGGGGGGTGCTGGAATGAAAGTAACCATATCTTTTACCCCGGAAGAACGAGACCAGGCGTGGAAGGTGCGCGAGGTTCTTTTGCAGCTGCTTGGCCGCTGCCGCACGCACACAAGCCAGATCGGCGAACGCTGCATGATCTATTTGACGCTGGTTCATTGATGTGGTAAAATAAAAGCAGGCATAGAGTACCGCCAGACGTCTGGTAGCTATTAAGCACAGGGAAAACGCTTCGGCGGTTCTCTGTGCTTTTTTATTTTGTCTGCTGTACCTGTTCGCTGGCGCTCTGGGCGTTCTTGTCTGTGCTGCATCATCTTGTTTTCCTTCTCCTCCTGAACCATTGCCCAGCTGCACCAGACAAACAGAGACAGGCAAAACAGCGCTGTGCCTGTGGCTGCATGATCGTGCCGCATAGCACCATGCACAGCGCATTCTGTTAAATCTTCCCGCGCTCTAATCGGCGCTACTAGCAGCTTGCCAGCGGTCTGTCATGGGGTGGTGAGGGTCCCCCCTCCCGTGACCCCGGCGACCCAGGGCCGTCAGCGCCGATTTACACACAGCGATTTTTTCAAAAGGGCTTTTTGATGGTCTGTCACCTCCTCTTGTGGGGGTGTGTGGATAAAAACAACCGTACACGGCCACGGATAAGGCCGGGAAAGGAATTACACCATGAATGAAACTGTAAATCAGGAACCCGTTACCACTGCAGCCGGAGAGCAGCAGGAGCCGCGCACCTTCACGCAGGCCGAGGTAAACAGCATCGTTGCTGACCGCCTGACCCGTGAGCGTGCCAAGTATGCCGATTACGACGATCTGAAAACCAAGGCCCAGCAGTTCGACACCACAAAGGCCGAGCTGGACGCACTGAACGCTGCCAACGCACAGAAGGACATGAAAGCCCGGGTATCTGCCGCCACGGGTGTGCCTGTGGAACTGCTGACCGCCGACACCGAGGAAGCTTGCACCGCTCAGGCACAGGCCGCTTTGAAGTTCGCAAAGAAGGAACCCGGCTATCCCATCGTAAAGTGTGCAGGCAACGCTGAAACAAATGCAAGCGCCTTCGGAAGTGAGCCTAGTGCCGCTTCAGCTTTTAGCCGTGACCGGAAGCATATCCCCAAGCCTTACCCTTACTATTAACGATCAAACGAGGTTTTAATATATGTCCGTTGAACTTACTACTAAATATGCCCCGCAGACTGATGAGCTTTTCAAAGCGGAAAGCAAGATCAGTCTGTTGACTAACACCGATTTCGATTGGAGCGGTGCCCACAGCGTCAAGCTGTACAAGATCAGCACAACCCCGCTGAACGACTACAGCCGCAACCGCAGCACCGCCCCCGAAGATAGCAGCGAATCCCTGTCTCGCTATGGTCAGCTGCTTGACCTGAATGCCACCACCGAGGAGCTGCTGTTGAAGCATGACCGTTCTTTCATCTTCAATGTTGATAAGTTGGACAGTGATGAAACGCAGGGCCAGCTGGAAGCAGGCACCGCGCTGGCCCGTGAGCTGCGCGAGGTCGTTATTCCTGAGGTGGACACCAACGTTTACACCGTCATGACCACCGGCGCAGGCCACAAACCCGCCGCTGCAGCGCTCACCAAGTCCAACATTTACGCCGCAATTCTGGCAGCGTCTCAGGCGCTGGACGATGCAGAGGTACCCGAGCCCGAGCGCACGTTGGTGGTCACACCTGCAACTTATGCCATTCTGAAACAGGCCGTTGAGTTCGATCATACCGAGATCGGCGCAGAAATGCGTGCACGCGGCGTTGTTGCCATGCTGGACGGTGCAGCCGTGGTAAAGGTGCCCTCTGCCCGTCTGCCGGAGAAGTTCGGCTTTATGCTGGCGCACCCCTCCGCAACTGTGGCACCTGTCAAGCTGGAAGATTTCGGCATTCACAATGATACCCCGCTTTCCAGCGGCAGTATCGTGACCGGCCGCATCTGCTATGACGCGTTTGTGCTGGACAACAAGAAAAAGGGCATCTATTATCAGGCCACCACCTGATAAAGCATCATCCGGGCGCATGGGGCAACCTGTGCGCCCTTTTTTGATAAGAGGCGAACCGAACCCATGACCGCAAAGAAACACCTTAAAATGACCAATCCGGGCGAGGTGCGCAGAGCCATGACCGTAAGCCAGTATAACACCGCTGGCGGTATGGCCGTTATGCCTGGAAGAACCCGGAAGTTCTGAACCTGAGGGCCACACGGCAGCTGCTTGCAGCGGTGCCCAGCGCGGTTAAATAATTTCTTGACACGATAACACACGGGAGGAATAGACGATGGAAAAGCAGCCAAAGGCCACCGGTCAGCAGGACACAAACGCAGCCCTTGCAGCTCTGGCAGCCGCCGGGAATACCTTTGCTTTGGGCCAGCTGTGGGAGATCAACAAGGGGTTGCTGCACCGCTGTTTCTGGCAGTGGTATGCCAAGAACAAAGCTGTTGCCGATGAACACGGCATCACGCTGGAGGACTTCGAGCAAGAAGGATTCTTTGCCGTGCAGGCTGCTGCCAAAGCCTATGACCCCGAAAAGGGTTCCTTTGCCACGCTGCTTGGCTACTATGTGCAAAACCGAATCAGAAAAGTGGTATGCGGTGAGCATGGCCGCCTGATGACCACAGAGGACGGGCGGGAAGTCCGCATATCTGCCAACCCGCTGAACGGCAGCATCAGCCTTGACACCCCGCTGGACGATACCGACGGCGGCAGCGCAACCATTGGCGACCTGCAGGAAGACCCGGCAGCCGCCCAGGCATTCCAGACCGCCGAGGATGAGCTTTACACCGAAGAGCTGCACGCAGCCTTGGAAGAAGCCTTGAACAAGCTGACCGCCAAGCAAGCCGATGTTGTCCGGCGGCACTATTTCGGCGGGAAATGCCTTTCGGAGATCGCGCGGGAGGACAACACAACCATAAGTGCCCCGTATAACCATGAACAAGCCGCTTTTCTTGCCCTGCGCAGAAATCCCGCCCTTGCCCGCTGGCGTGATGAGGTTATTTCAACCAGAGCGTGGCGCGGCACCGGCTGGAACGCATGGAACCGCTATGGCAGCGTGCAGGAACGCACCGTTGAATATCTGGAAAAGAAGGAAGAGGAACGCTTTGACTACTACGCATGGCGCGATCAGATGATACGGGAACACTACGCAGACTTTGAAGCCGCTGGCTATTTTGACCGCCACCCAGAGCAGCGGCCAGAGCCCCCAAACGGTTGATAGTGTGTTACAGGCCCAAAAGCGTGTTAAATAGTGTGTTAAATCAAAAGAAAAGAGCCTAGATTTCAACGAATCTAGGTTCTTTTTCTTGGAGCTGGTGACAGGAGTTGAACCTGCAACCCACTGATTACAAATCAGTTGCGCTGCCATTGCGCCACACCAGCATCGGTTACCTAGATAGTATACCACCAGCGGGCGGGTTTGGCAAGGCTTGATTTCTGATTCTACGGTTATTCCACGGTCACGCTCTTGGCGAGATTGCGGGGCTTATCCACATCACAGCCGCGCAGAACAGCCATATAGTAGGCAAACAGCTGCAGCGGAACGATGAGCTGCAGGGGCATCAGCAGGTCATCGTAGTCATCCAGACGCACCACATAGTCGGCCACGCCATCGGGCACCACGGCATCCTGGGTGGTGAAGAGCAGGACTTTTGCGCCGCGGCTCTTGGTCTCCTTGGCGTTGGAGATGGTCTTTTCGTAGACCTGCTTCTGGGTGGCAAGGGCGATCACCGGCACGCCGTCTGTTACCAGACTGATGGTGCCATGCTTGAGTTCACCCGCCGCATAAGCATCCGAGTGGACATAGCTGATCTCCTTCAGCTTCAGGCTGCCCTCCAGCGAGAGCGAATAGTCGAACCCGCGGCCGATGAAGAAGCAGCTCTGGGTATTGACGAAACGGCTGGCCAGATACTTGATCTGCTCACAATCGGCCAGGCGGGGCTTGATGACTTCCCCGGCCCGGAGCAGCTCTGCTGTCAGGCGGCGGATCTCGGCATCGGTCTGCATTCCCCGGGCGTAAGCCAGCCGCAGGGCGAACAGGTAGAGCACGCACATCTGCACCATGTAGGCCTTGGTGGAGGCCACGGCGATCTCAGGGCCGGCATAGGTGTACATGACATAGTCCGCCGCGCGGGCGATGCTGCTGCCCACCACGTTCACAATGGCCAGCACCGGCACGCCCCGGCTCTTGGCCAGCTTGAGGGCAGCCAGCGTATCGCTGGTCTCGCCCGACTGGCTGATGATGATGACCAGATCCTCCGGCCGCAGGATGGGGTTCCGGTAGCGGAACTCGCTGGCAATCTCCACCTGTGCAGGCACCCGGGCCAGCGCCTCGATAGCAGCCTTGCCCACCATGCCCGCGTGCATGGCCGTGCCGCAGCCCACCAGATGCACCGTGCCGATACGGCGCAGCCGCTCATCCGTCAGCTCAGGAACGCGCAGGTCGGGCAGACCGTTTTCCACACGAGGGCTCACCGTGGCCGTGATGGCCGCAGGCTGTTCGTTGATCTCCTTCAGCATGAAGTGCGGGTAGCCGCCCTTTTCAGCGGCTTCCTGATCCCAGTTGGCGGTCAGAACTTCCCGCTCCACCGGCTCCGCGAACTCATTGTAGAAGCGGATGCCGTCGGCGTTCACCACCGCCATGTCCCCCTCTTCCAGCACGCTGTACCGGCGGGTATATTTCAGCAGCGCCGGGATATCCGACGCAATAAAGTTTTCCTCTTCGCCCCAGCCCACGATGAGCGGGCTCTCCCGCTTGACCGCGAACAGGGTATCCGGGAAATCCCGGAACAGAACAGCCAGCGCATAGCTGCCCCGCACCATGGCCAGGGCGGCGCGCAGGGCTTTGAGGGGCTCTCCCTCATAGCAGCTGTCGATGAGCTTGACCAGGACCTCGGTGTCGGTCTCGCTCTCAAAGGTATAGCCCTTGGCCATGAGCCGCTCCTTCAGCACACCATAGTTCTCGATGATGCCGTTGTGGACGATGCTCACCCGGGGCGTGGAATGCGGGTGGCTGTTCACATCGCTGGGCTCCCCGTGGGTCGCCCACCGGGTGTGGCCGATGCCGCAGCCGCTCCGGGCCAGGGCCTCCACCGCCAGCCGCTTGCGCAGCTCCGCCAGACGGCCCTTGCTCTTGACCACCCGGATGCCGCCCTCCAAAGCCAGGGCTACACCGGCGGAATCATAGCCGCGGTACTCCAGCTTTTCCAGACCATCCAGCAAAACATCCTGTGCATTCCGTTTTCCAACATAACCAACAATGCCACACATACAAAACACCTCCATGCCGACAGCCCGGCGCAAAAAACGCGCGCAGCACAGCTGTCAGCCTCCTGTAACAGTTTATGTTCTTGTATGGCTTTCTTTGAGGGGATCTGTTACGGTATCACTGCCGATTTTTGCCCCTCTCTGCGGCTGGTATAGCCCATGGTCAGCCGGAGAAACATCCGCCGAATTTTTCGATGATTCCTCTCCTCGTCACCCTCACGGCTGTCACCCGTGTGGCCCGGCGCTTTGTGTCAACTGGTGGTAGACATCACTCCTTTCAATTAGAATCCTCTTAGACAAAGCCCTGCTATTAAACCCCACCGTCATCCCTTCGGGATGACACCGCCCCTACTAGGGGCGGCCTTGGCAGAGCAATACAGTTTGTGTATATAGGGAAACTTTACGAAATGCCAAGGGCCCCACTATTAGGGGGGCTGGCGGGCGTAAGCCCGCCTGAGGGGTTTGACCCATTATCTTTTTCCCAGCATCTTATGCAGCTTCGGCCGCCACACCAGCTGATACACCTGCAGCAGGTTGTGGAGCGCCCGGTCATACAGCAGAAAGGCAACATTGCCCATGGCAAGGGTGGCCAGCGAGACCACCAGCGCGGTGGTCTTCAGCTCCTGCGAAATGCTGCCCGCAGGCACCAGCAGCAGCACCAGCCCGTACATGGCCAGCACGGCACCGTTGCAGAGCAGCAGCTTGCACAGCACCCGCACCAGCGGCAGACGGATGCGCTCAAACCGGGGCTTGACCAGCGGGTAATACCCCAGCAGGAACACAAAGACCAGCGCCACCTCCTTATCCGGCACAAAGAGCAGGCTGAGCAGGCTCACCGCGCCGTAGGCTGTCAGGGCCATGGTCCTGCCGCACTCCACGCAGACCGTGGCGATAAGCAAACTGGCCACCGCCGGGGCAATGAACATCAGCACCGGCACCACGGCCCCCAGCAGCATCAGGGCCACGCTCAGGGCAGCCGCCATGCCGCAGTAGGCCATCGCCCAGCTTTTGCGGGCCTTCACGGCAGCTCCCAGCGCACGGGCTGGTTCTCCGGGTCCAGCGGCTCCACCGCATGGCGCAGGCCCAGGATCATAATATTGTCGATCAGGCTCTTGTTCAGCTTGACATCCAGCATCCCGTAGGCGCGCACCAGATCGTTTGCCGCAGCCAGCGACTGCCGCCGGGCATTTTCCAGTGCAGCACCGGGGTCCTCGACACCATTGACCAGATACACATTGTACCGCCCGGCCCGCTTGTCACCGGCCACACGGCCCGCCTTATCCAGCAGGTAGAACACCCGCCCGATGCAGCTGCCGATATAGCGCATACTCTTGCGCTGGCTGTTCTCATCGGTGGCAAGCGTGGAGTAGAGCGCGCCGTAGATGTTGCTCATAGGCTCGGCAACCTCGGTGTAGTTCTTGGCGTTCAGGTTCATCTGAACGATCGCCTGCTCCTGCTCCTGTTCAAACAGCCGCTCCAGCGCGGGGTTCTCCTGCACGGCCTTTTCATAGGCGCGGCGGAGCAGGATGCGGTCGATGGTGCGCTTCACCCGCTGTTGGAAGGGCAGCTCGTCACAGCGGCGGTCCTGCAGCTTATGCCAGCCCAGCAGCACCTCCACCTGCGCGGCCAGCCGGATGCCCTGGGTCTGGCACATCATCGGCCTCCAGCAGAGCGTCCAGGGCAGGCGCACCTTTTTGCAGGTCGCCTCCCGCCCGGCCAGGCTGTCTGACAGCAGTGCGAACAGAACCCCGTTGTGCTGCAGCAGACTGCACGAGTAGAGCCCGTAGGTCGTGTTCAGCTGATACTGCACGCCCCGCAGATACCACTGGTAGATATTATAATCCCGGATGGTAAGCTCCGGAAGATAAGGCCGCATCGGACCGTCCATGTCTTTTTGTTCTCCTGTTTACTTTTTCTTGAACTCGACGGTACGCTTTCCGTCAAAGCCCTGCTTGGGCATCGGCTTTGCCTTGTGCTCAAACTTGGGGGCCTCGTAGTACATATACAGCTGGCAGGGGATCATACCGTTGTACATCTTGCGGCGCTTGTTGGCGCGCTTGCCGTAGTGGCTCTCAAACTCCATATCGGCAGTGATGGCGTACAGGCCCGCGCAGGGATGCTCGGCCATCTGCTGGCCCAGGGTGCGGGCCAGCTTGGCGGCACCCTCGATGGTGTTCATCCGCTCGCCGTACGGGGGATTGGTCAGAACGATGGCTTCGGGCTTTGCCGCAAAGTCAGCGACATCGGCCACCTCAAAATGGCAGCGCTTTTCCACACCGGCCAGCTTTGCGTTGGCATTGGCCAGTGCCACGGCGGCGGGGTCGATATCGTAGCCAAAGGCTTCAAAGCCCACATCCAGCTTGGACTCTGCCAGCGCTTTCTGGCGCTGCTCGGCCCAGAGGGAAGCGGGCACAAAGCTGTAACGCTCGGCGGCAAAGCGGCGCTTGAGGCCGGGGGCAATGTTCATGGCCTTCTGGGCGGCTTCGATCAGCAGGGTGCCGCTGCCGCAGAAGGGATCTTCCACCAGACTGTCGCGGCGGACACGGCCCAGGTCGGCAATGGTCGCGGCCAGCGTCTCACGGATGGGGGCCTCCATGGCGTTGCGGCGGTAGCCGCGCTTGTGCAGGCCCTCGCCGGTGGTATCCAGCATGATCTCGCAGACATTCTTGCGCAGCATGAAGCGGATCTTGTACTCCGCGCCGGTCTCGGGCAGAACAGAGGTATGATGCTTGTTCATCAGGCGCTTGACCACAGCCTTTTTGATGATGCTCTGGCAGGCAGGCACGCTGGTGAGCTGGCTGTTCAGGGAAGAGCCGGTCACAGGGAAGGCGGCATCGGCGGGCAGCAGCTCTTCCCAGGGGATGCTGTACACGCCGTCAAACAGCTCATCGAAGGTGGAAGCGGGGTAGGTGTTGAGGAGCAGCATCACGCGCTCCACCGTGCGCAGGTTCAGGTTGGCGGCAGCGATCATCTCCGGCCCGCCCGCAAAGGTCAGGCGGCCATCCCCTACCCGGATGTTCTCGGCCCCGATGCGGGTCAGCTCAAATTTCGCAGTTGCCTCGCAGCCAAAGAAGCAGGGTGCGATCAGTTCAAATTTTGCAGGCATTCTGGTTCCTTTCTTGTCCGTGGGCGTTGCCGCACCACCAAAAAACAGGCCCGCCCCGCTGGGGCAGGCCAGGTTCGTTCTATGGCTCAGCGGCCGCGGCGGGAGCGCGGTGCATAACCGCCGCCGCGGCGGTTGTTGGTCTCGTGGTCGAGGTCGGCCATCTTTTCCTCGCTCTGGCTCTTGAAGCGGCTCATCATATCCTCAAAGCTCAGGTTATCGCTCTTGGCCGGGGCCTTGGGCTGCCACACACGGGGTGCTGCATCCCGGGCAGGGCCGCGCCCGCCCTCACGAGGGGGCCGTCCGCCGCCGCGGGAATTGCCGAAATGGCCGCCCTCGCGGGGGCCGTTCTGGCGCGGGCCGCCGGGCCGGGGCCCACGGTCACTGCGCGGCTGACGGGGTGCCGGCGGCAGCAGCCGCTTGATGGACAGCGCGATCTTGCCGTCCGGTGCAATGTTGATGACCTGCACCTTCACAGCATCACCGTCGTGCAGCACCGTGTTGATATCCTGCACATATTCATTGGACACCTCGGAAATGTGGACCATGCCCGATTTGCCCTCAGGCAGCGCAACAAATGCGCCAAAGGGCTTTACGCCGGTCACACGGCCTTCCAGTACGTTCCCTACCTCAATTGCCAAAACTCAATACTCCTTGCTCTCTTTTTGTGGGGGCACCGGGTCTGTCCGCAGAGCTGCCCGGCGGGGTGTGCCCTCAGTTGCCGGTCACATCCACAAAGATGCGCTCGTTGGGGGCTGCGTAGTTGTAAGAATCCCGGGCGACCCACTCGGTCACATCGTCAGCATCGCCGCTGAGGATGCGCTTCATCTCCTCGTTCTGGGTCTTTTGCTGTTCGATCTGCTCGCTCAGCGTCTGCAATTCCGCACGCCGGGAACTGATGGACACCTGATTGGAGATGTAGGCCACCAGCATACTCAACAGCAGCAGAATGAAGAAAAGACGAAGGATCGTCCGCACAAACGGGCTGCGTCTGCGCTTTTTCCGGGTGGTATTTGCCATTTTTCAGCGCCTCCTGTGCTCAGCAGGCCCGAAACGCCTGTACTCTTACTTTGATACGTTAGAATTATACAACAACCGCCGTGTGCTTGGCAAGTTCTTTTTCGGTTTTTTTGCGCTTCTTTTTTGCGTGCGGCGCGCTCTGACCTGCTCCGCCCGTTTTTTGCGGGCTGCTGCCAGCGGCTGCAATGCCCGCCGGGCCAGCCGGAGCGGCCCCGCCGCCAGCCAGAACAGCCCCTGTTCCAACGCCCGCAGGGCAGGCCGCAGAAGCCGTTCGGCCCCAAAGGCGCAAAGAAAGGCGCTGCCCGGCATATACCATCGCAGCACGCCCCCGGCGCTCAGGGCGGCGGCATAGCTCTGCAGGCCCAGCAGGACAGCCCCCACAAGGGCCATATCCGGCAGGAACGCCGCCCGCCCCCTGACCGGAAACACCGCGCGCACGCTGCCCAGCACAAGACCCAGCAGGGCGCAGGCCGCCGCCTCCTGCCCGATGAGCGCGGGCGCAAGGGCCGGTGCCATCAGCGGAGCAGCCGGGACAGAAAGCCGCCCGGGGTGCGCGCGGCGGTGTACTCCACCGTGTCGATGCGGCCCGTCAGCTTCACTTCCCCGCTGTCGAGGTCGAGGCTGGTCACGTTGAGCTGCGCCCCGGCCAGCTGCAGCACGCCCCGGGCTGTTTCAATGGCGGCGCTCTCCGCGTTGCACTGCAGCACCCGTCTGACTCCTGTTACCGTCAGCTTTTCCCGGTTCTCCAGGATGAGGTCGCTGTTCCCCGCCTGCTCTGCCATGCATCTCTCCCCCTTCTGGTGAAGGTTATGCAAACAGCATCCGGGATAGAACCTCTCCGTCAGCCCTTCGGGCTGCCACCTCTCCTGATAGGCGAGGCAAGGATGCAGCAGCATAAACCTGGCACCCCTATTAGGGGAGCTGGTGCAAAGCGTCTGAGAGGTTATTCCGAAATGATCTCGTACATCTCCCGGGCCACATCCTTGGTGCGGGGCTCCACGTCAGAGAGCACCTTTACCTTGATGGGCCGGTTGCCGAAGGTGACCTCGATGATGTCCCCTTCCTTGACCGCCTGGCTGGCCTTGGCGATCTTGCCATTGATAAGGATGCGGCCCGCATCGGCCACCTCGTTTGCCACGGTGCGGCGCTTGATGAGCCGCGAAACTTTCAGGTATTTATCCAGTCTCATGTTATGATCCTCCAGAAAAGCAGGCCCTCTCCATCATTGCGCTTTGTCCGCCGCCGCACCTCCGGACAGGGGAGCTGGCAACGCGAAGCGTTGACTGAGAGGTTTTACAAAAAAACCGCCGGAACCACTGCGGCCCCGGCGGCAAAGATCAAACTTACAGGGTATCCTTCAGAGCCTTGCCCGGCTTAAAGACAATGCTCTTGGAAGCAGCGATGGTGATGGGCTCACGGGTGCGGGGGTTGATGCCCTGGCGCTCTGCGCGCTCACGGATCTCAAAAGTGCCAAAGCCGGAGATGGTGATCTTCTCACCCTCAGCCATTGCCTTGCTCAGTGCGTCGAAAGCGGCGTTGACAGCCAGCTCGGCGCTCTTCTTGCTCATCTCGGTGTTTGCTGCAACCTGTGCGATCAGATCGGTCTTGGTCATAATGGGGTACCTCCACAAAATTTTACTCAGCTTTTTCTATCAGACAGTGGCAGGGCGTTCCTGCTCGTCTGAATCTTCGGTCTTTTGCAGCAGCTCCTGACGGAACCGCCCGGATGCAAAGGTCAGGGCCTCTTCCGCGTCCACACCGGCCAGCCGCATGGCATTGGCCGCTGCAAACAGCAGCGCCCCGGCCCGCTCGGCGGCATTTTCCGGCACCGCTTCCTCCCAGCCGCGCTCGGCAGCCTTCAGGGCAGCGGCGGCATCCTCTGCCGTCTGCGCAAACGCGCCCTTGCGGGCGGCACGCTTCTGCATCTTCTGGGCATACATCAGGGCGGGCAGGGTGGCCGGAACCGTGTTCAGCTCATCCGCCAGCGTGGTGCGGCCCTTTTCCTTATTTTTGAGCGCATCCCAGCTGTTTATACCGGCATTTTCAGCCGCCGAAGAAGCAAAGATGTTCGGGTGCCGGAACACCAGCTTCTCGCACACCTCCCGGCAGACCTGCTCGAAATCGAACCGGCCCCGCTCTTCCTCAATGACGGTATGGAACGCCACCTGCATCAGCACGTCGCCCAGCTCCTCGCGCATCATGGCCGCGTCGTCGGCATCAATGGCTTCCAGCGCCTCGCAGGTCTCCTCCAGAAAGTTTTTTCGGATGGATGCGTGGGTCTGCACCTTATCCCAGGGGCAGCCGTTTTCTCTGTCGCGCAGAATACGGATGATCTGCAGCAGATCCTCCGCCGTGTAGCGTTCCCGTTCGGGCCAGTCCTGCATGGGTGCACTCCCCTTTCCTCTGCTCAAAAACCTGAGCTCGATTGTACCGCAGAATCTGCGATTTTTCAAGGGGACAAGCGCATTTTCCGGCTTTTCATTTCAATTGTTTCCAGAATTTTCACACTTTGCCCTGTTTCTGTGCAGAAAGGGCGGCATCCCCCTACGGGGACACCGCCCTTTCAAGGCTTTTGGGGTTACAGCTGTGCGCCGCACTTGTTGCAGAACAGCGCATCCTCAGAGACCGGCGCACCGCACTGGGGGCAGGTCTTTTTGTCCGTGTCAGGCTTTTTGTCCTTTTCCACGGTCAGCTCAATGGTGATGCCGCTGCCCTCGGCGGGCTCCTCGTCCAGATCGTGGGTGATGACCTCGGCAGCGGGGCCAAGGCTCTCTCTGAGGGCGTTCAGGTTGGCCTCGATGCTGCTGATCATCTCGATATACTTATCCACAAGGGGCTGGTTCTCCTCGTTGCCCTTGGCCAGGCTGTAGACCAGTGCACCCAGCTGACGCTGTGCCCGGGCAAGCTTGGTCTGCTCCGAGACGATCTTTGCCTGCGTTCTGCCGCGCTCTGCCAGATCCATGGCGGCATTGCGGCCCTTTTCCGCGTACTCCAGACCCATTTCCTTGATCTTATTGAAATCCATAATGACACCTCTCTTACGGGCATTGGCCCTGTGTGTGCTGTCAGATGATGGTTTCATTATAGCGCACTCAGGCACTGATTGCAACGAATCCACCGCAACTTTTACAGTTTCGTGCGGATTTGGAAACAGTTTTTTCGCATTTGAACAAGAGAATGGAACATTTTCCCCGCAGAGCGCGATTTTATTTTACGGCACTGCCGTAGAACTCCCGCAGCATGCTGTCGGCGGGCAGAAGCTCCAGATCCAGCGGGACCACGTGCTCAAAGCGGCGGGCAGTCTCGTCCCAGAGCTCTGCGTTGTGGCCCTCCAGCGTGAACTGGCGGCGCACGATGCCCAGCAGCCTGGAGATCAGGCCCAGCTCATAGGTAAAGGAGGTGTCCAGCAAAAAGTCCGCCGTGGTCTTGAAGCCCTTGATATACCGGGTCTCGCCGTCCAGCACCCGGTCCCACATGGCAAGGGTCTTTTCGGGGCTGCGGCCCCGGGCGGCAGCGTCCCGCAGGGTGCGGCGGCACAGGCGGATGTCCTGGGTGTTGATGACCCGGCGGCCGTCGATGGCGTATTCCTCCCGCAGGCCGGCGTAGATGCGGTAGACATCCTCCGCAGGCACAAGGCCGGTGAGCTCCGGGTTCAGGGCATGGATACCCTCCACGATGCAGACACCGCCCTGCAGATCCACGGCCTCGGTCTCGTCGGAGCGCCGCTCGTTGGCAAAATCATAGATGGGCAGGGTGGTCCGGCCCGTCTCGCTCAGCTCATGCAGGCACTGCCGGACAAGGGGCAGATCCATGGTATCGGGATTTTCGTAATCCAGGGTGCCGTCGGGCAGGCGGGGGTAGAACTCCGCCCCACGGAAAAAATTATCCAGGCTGACCACATGGGCGTATGTTCCCTGCCGGATCAGCTCCTCGGCCAGCTTGTGGGCGCTGGTGGTCTTGCCGCTGGCCGACGGGCCGGTGAGCATGACGATCTTGGTGCCGGAAAGGCGCACCTTTTCGGCGGCGTACTTCACGCGGTCGCGGTAGCTCTGCTCACTCAGGGCGGCAAGTTCCTGCGGACTGCGGGCGGCAACGTTGTACAGCCCGACTTCAACCAGACGTTTCGGGACCCAAATCGTGATCATAAAAATCAGCCACTCCTTTTTTGCGCTCCAGTACCTCCGCAAAGCGCTGGATATACTCTGTCGGATACTTGAAATTGAAGATGCGCTGCATCCGTCGGCCGCCGTCGGCCACCAGCTTGGTGCTGCCGCCCGCTCCGGCCGAAAGGATGGTCTGGACTTCCTCCATGATATAGATATTATAGTACCCCTCGTGGCCCGGCTTGCACCAGCCCACATTTTCCAGATTCTGCAGGGTGTTCTTCTGGCGGTAGAGGTAATAGGGGTGATATCCTGCATCGGCCAGCAGCTGGCATTTTTCCAGCATGGCCGCTACGTCTGCGTAGTCGTTCTCCTTCTGGTCCTCGATGACGATGCGGGAGGCCCGCTTGAGGGTCAGGGTGTGAACGGTGATGTTCTCGGGGTCCAGTGCGATGGCCTGCCGCAGGCTGTGCTCAAAGCCCGCGACCGTATCGCCGGGCAGGCCCGCGATGAGGTCCATGTTGATGTCCTCATGGCCCGCCCTCCGGGCATCGGCATAGCAGTCCAGGATATCCTGCGCCGAGTGCCTGCGGCCAATGCCCGCCAGCACCTCGTCCGAGAAGGTCTGGGGGTTGATGGAAATGCGGGTGGCACCATACTCTTTGATGACAGCCAGCTTTTCGGCATCGGTGCAGTCGGGGCGGCCCGCCTCCACCGTGTACTCCACCACCTTGGAGAGGTCGAAGTTCTCCCGCACCGTACCCATGAGCTGGCGGAGCTGGTCAGCGGACAGGCTGGTGGGGGTGCCGCCGCCGATATAGATGCTGCACAGCTTCAGTCCCGCCTTGTCGGCCTGCTCCCGGATGGCCTCCACCTCTCTGCACAGGCAGTCCACATAGGGCTGCACCAGCTTGCGGTCCCGGTCAAGGTTGCAGCTGACAAAGCTGCAGTAGCTGCACCGGGAGGGGCAGAACGGGATGCCGAGATACAGGCTGTACGTTTTGGGGGCGCTGCCCAGCTTCAGGATGGGCTCCTGCAGGTCGGCGATGGCCTTGGCCATGTCGTACTTCTGCCGGGAGCAGTCAAAACGCTCCAGAAAGAACCGGTCGATGTCGGCTTTGGTCCAGCCCGCGGCCCGCTTGTCGTGGATGAGCCGCACCGGGCGCACGCCGGTCATCTTGCCCCAGGGCGGGCGGATGCCGGTCCAGCTCCGCAGCAGGTCATAGGTCAGGCTGGCAAGGGTGAACTCCACCGTCTCGCCGCCTGCTTCCACGGGGCGGGGCAATGGAGCCGCCGCATCCCTGCTCTGGCCCTGCTCCCGCACCATGGCGTACAGACTATCCTCTTTTTTCTCGGCCCAGACACAGTCCTCGCCCTCTTCCGGCGGGGTAAGGGTGAGCGGAGCCATAGGGTAAAACAGGCGCACCAGATGCTCCACCTCGTAGCCGGAGGGCAGGCCGGTAATATAAATCTTCATGTTTTTCTCTCTTTATCCTTAAAAATCCGCATTCCCGCCGCGCAGGGCGCTGCGGATATAGAAATTGTTCGCCAGTTCCTCGCCAAGGGTAGAAAAATCCCCGTGGCCGGGCAGCAGCTGGGTCTCTTTGGGGATGGGCAGGCCCGCCAGCTTACGCAGGCTGGCATCCATTTTCTGCATACTGCCGCCCTCCAGATCGGTGCGGCCAATGCTGCCCTGGAACACGGTATCGCCCACAAAGAGGTAGTCCCCGCACAGCAGCACCACACCGCCCTCGGTATGGCCGGGAGTGTGCCAGACGGTAAAGGTCAGCTCATCCACGGTGAGCTTTTCCCCCTCCTGATAGCCGCTGTCTGCGCTTTTCAGGGGAAAGAGCTGGCTGCCCCTGCAGTCGGCAGGCTCACAGTAGATCCTGGCCTTCCACTCCCGGCTCAGCACCCCTGCACTGCCCACATGGTCATAGTGGCCGTGGGTGCAGAGGATGGTGGTGAGCGTCGCGTTGTTCTCTTTGAAAATTTTATCGTACTCCTGCACTTCGGCGGCAGGGTCAATGACCACTGCATGGCCAGCATCGGAGATCAGGACAAAGCTGTTGGTATAAAGCGGCGCAGCGCCGAGAAGATGAAATGCTTTCATATCCTATATCCTTCTAACTGTTCAGATGTTCCGGCTTTGCCGGGGCCGGGCCGTTACGAGTGGTGCGTCCACTCGTCCGTGTCGATGACAATGGTACAGGGCCCCTCGTTCACCAGAGACACCTGCATATCCGCGCCGAACTCGCCGTGCTGCACGTCCCTGAGGCCCTGCCGGTTCATCTCGGCAAGGAACAGCTCGTAGGCATCCACCGCAAGCGGGGCCCGGGCCGCTTTGATAAAGCTGGGGCGGTAGCCCTTTTTCGTGTCGCCGTAGAGCGTGAACTGGCTGACCACCAGTGCCGAATAGCCCAGGTCCTTTGCACTGAGGTTCAGTTTGTCGTTTTCGTCCTTGAAGATGCGCAGGCCCGCGCACTTATCCGCCAGCTTGGGCACGATGTCCAGCGTATCGGTATCCCGGACACCCAGCAGGATGACCAGGCCGGGGCCGATGGAGCGGGGCTCCCCGCCGTTGACCCGGACAGAAGCGGAGGACACTGCCTGAATGACTGCACGCATGGTTTAACTCCTTGTCACTTTGAGCACATCCTTAACCTTGGACAGACGCGCCACCACGCGGTTCAGGTGCTCGGTATTGTTGATGCCGATGGTCAGGCTGACCACGGCGCAGTTGTTTTCTACCTGACGGGCGTTCATGGCATAGATGGGCACCCGGATGTCGGCCAGAGCGCTGAGCACGTCCTGCAGCAGCTCGTTACGGTTCAGGGCAATGATCTCCAGCCCGGCCTTGTAGCTGTCCTTGACGCTGTCTGCCCAGTAGGCCTTGACCCAGCGGGGAGCGTTGGATGGATCCTTCATGCTGGCAACGGCGTTGGCACAGGTCTGCTTGTGGATGGAAACGCCGAAGCCGCGGGTGATAAAGCCCACGATGGGGTCGCCGGGCAGCGGGCTGCAGCACTTGGCAAACTTGATGGGGGTGTTATCAAAGCCCTCCACCACCACGCCGTCGGTGGCGTGCACGCGGCTCAGGTCTACCTTGGGCAGATCCTCCACCGACTTATTCTCCTCGGCCTCGGCAGCCTTGAGCTTCTGCCACTCTTCCTTGAGCTTGGGCAGACAGTTGGCAATGGTCATGCCGCCGTAGCCGATGGCGGCGTACAGCTCCTCGGCGTTGTTCTGGCGCATCCGGCGGGAGCAGCCGTCAATAAAGGCATCCAGCTGGTCGTCCGGAATGATGATCATCTCCCGGCGCAGCTCCTTGGACAAGGCGTCCCGTCCCTGCTGGATATTCTCCTCCCGGCGCATCTTCTTGAACCAGTTGCGGATCTTGCTCTTGGCTTCGCTGGTGCGCACGATCTTGAGCCAATCGCGGCTGGGGCCCTTATCTGCCGGGCCCAGCAGCACCTCAATGATCTCGCCGGTGGCCACCACATGGTCAATGGGCACCATGCGGTTGTTCACCTTGCAGCCCACCATGCGGTTGCCCACCGCCGAATGGATGGCGTAGGCAAAATCGATGCAGGTAGCGCCGGTGGGCAGGTTGATGACATCGCCCTTTGGGGTAAAGGCGAACACCTCTTCCGGCAGTAGGTCGCTCTTCAGATCGTGGAGCAGGTTACCGGAATCCTCGCTCAGGCGCTGGTTTTCCAGCAGCTGGCTGACCCACGCCAGACGGTCGTCCAGCTTATCGTGGCCTTCGCGGCCCTCCTTGTACTTCCAGTGGGCGGCAACGCCGTACTCGGCCTGCTCGTCCATTTTGCGGGTGCGGATCTGCACCTCAAAGGGGATGCCCTCGTGCCCGATGACGGTGGTGTGCAGGCTCTGGTAGCCGTTGGGCTTGGGGGTGGAGATATAATCCTTGAAGCGGTTGGGCAGCGGGTGGTACATATCGTGGATGAGGCCCAGGGTGCTGTAGCACTCGGCCAGACTGTCCAGAATCACACGAACGGCGTAGATATCGTAGATCTCATCAAAGGACTTGTTCTGCATGATGGTCTTGCGGTAGATGCCGTAGATGCTCTTGACCCGGCGCTTGATGGTGGCACCCTCGATGCCGCTTTCCACCAGACGGCGCTCAATGACGCCGGACACCTTGATCAAAAACTCCTCGCCGGAACGCTCGCTGAGCATCCGGCTGATCTCGGAATAGCCCACAGGGTCCAGATAATGCAGGCTGCGATCCTCCAGCTCTTCCTTGACGTTCAGGATGCCAAGGCGGTTGGCGATGGGGGCGTACACCTCCATGGTTTCGCGAGCCTTATCACGGCGCTTCTGCTCCGGCCAAGCGTCGCCGGTGCGCATATTATGCAGCCGGTCACACAGCTTGATAATCATCACACGCACGTCCCGGCTCATAGCCAGCAGCATCTTGCGCAGGTTCTCGGCCTGCAATTCCTCAATATTGGAGAACTGGATCTTGGTCAGCTTGGTCACGCCGTCCACCAGCAGCGCCACTTCCTCGCCAAAGGCGGCTTTCAGGTCGTCCAGCGTGGTGGGGGTATCTTCCACTACGTCATGCAGCAGGGCGGCGGCGATGCTCTCGGAGTCCATGCCCAGATCCAGCACCAGCCGGGCGACTGCCAGCGGGTGGCAGATATAGGGCTCGCCGCTGCGGCGGCACACGCCGTTGTGGGCGTTGTTGGCCAGCTCATAAGCCTTTTGGATCATCTCCATATTGTAGGCTTTGCCGCTGGCCTGAATGGCCTCGCACAGCTTTTCCCATGTTACGATCTCCGGGCGTACCTCAGAGGGCAGCGCCCCCTCCGGTGCGTCTGCCAGCAGTGCCGTAGCAGCTACGGTGGCGGTCTCCTGCACCGGCTGATGCAGATGGGTCTTGGCAGAGTAGCCGTCCTCGTCCCGTACCGGAGACGGAACCGGGGCAGTATTTTTCTTTCCCTCAGGCATTTATAGTTCCTCCAGACATTTCAGGATGGGGGCATCGGCAAGGTTCTTTTTGCCTGCTGTCGGCACCAGCTCCCAGAATTTTGCCCCGCCTTTTTCCGCTGCGGTGATCAGCCCCACCTGTTCCAAGGCGGCAACTGCCACCAGCGTTTTGCCGGTCTGCTCCTCGCCCAGCTTTGCGCACAGGGGCTGCAGATCCTCGGCGTGCCAGCGGCGGGACTGCAATTCCCGGTACACGGCAATGATATCCATGCGTGCGGGGGCGATCTGTTTCTTTTGTTCTTCGGTCAGGGGGGTGCCGCGGCGCAGCGCCTGCACCAGTGCAGCCTGCCGCGCCAGCTCTGCGCCCAGCCCTGCCGGGTGCAGGTCGATGATGCGGCCGGAGAGCTGTGCCCCCCGGGCAGACTCGTAGACCGAAAGGTTCAGCGCCACGTCCACCACATCGCCCAGTGCGTAGGGCAGCTGCTCAGCGGGCATTCCGAACCAGACGGCGTACAGGCAGCTATTGCCCTGCCGCAGCCGCAGGCGGCTGTGCCGCCCCTCCGATACCGGGTATACGCCGTCCACCACGGCGCTTTGCAGCAGGAACACCGGGGTGGGGTTCTCTGCCCCGTAGGGTGCCAGCTGCTCCAGATGGCGCACGCTTTCTACGGTGATACGATCCAGATGGATGGTCACGTCACAGGTAAGGGGCGGTGTGTGCAGTACCGGGCACTCCCGGACAGCCCAGTCGTTCAGGCGGCGGCGCAGCTCGGGCAGATTTTCTTCCCGGACGGAAAGACCCGCCGCCATGGCGTGACCTCCGTAACGCACCAGAAGGTCGGCACAGGAGCCGATGCAGGCGTGCAGGTTAAAGCCCTGCACACTGCGCCCACTGCCCTTGCCCTCGCCGTGCTCATCAATGGTGACCACGATGACCGGGCGTCCGGTGCGCTCCACCAGCCGGGAAGCCACGATACCGATGACGCCGGGATGCCAGTCCCGTCCCCACAGCAGCATGATGCGGTCATCCAGCCGCTCGGGCTGCTGTTCCAGCAATTCCTCGGCGGCTTTGAAGATCTGCTGCTCGGTCTCCTGCCGGTGGGCGTTGATCTCGTTGAGTTTATGCGCCAGTTCCTCGGCCCTGTCCGGGTCCTCGCAGAGCACCAGCTGCAAGGCGGTGACGGCGTTATCCATGCGGCCTGCCGCGTTGATGCGGGGTGCAATGGCATAGCTGATATTTTCGGCGGTGATGGGCTTGCCCGCAAGGCCAACTTCCTCTAAAAGTGCCCCAAAGCCGGGGCGGTCGGTCTGCTGCAGCTGCCGCAGCCCGGCCTTGACAAGGGTGCGGTTCTCCCCCACCAGCGGCATCACGTCTGCCACCGTACCCACAGCGGCAAGGTCGCCGCAGTAATCCAGCATTTCCTCCGGCGGGCAGCCGTCCAGCGCGGCGCAGAGCTTGAAGGCTACGCCTGCGCCGCACAGACCCTTGAAGGGGCTGTGGTCGTCCTCCCGGCGGGGGTCCACCACCGCCACAGCCTTGGGCAAAGTCTCCGGCGGCAGATGGTGGTCGGTGATGATCAGATCCATGCCCAGCGAAGCCGCAAAGTCGGCTTCTTCCACGGCAGAGATGCCGTTATCCACCGTCACGATAAGGGTGCAGCCCTTGTTGTGCATGGACTGGATGGCGTTTTTAGACAGGCCGTAGCCGTCCCCCTCGCGGCTGGGCAGCATACACTTGACAGTCGCGCCCATGCCCTTGAGGTGCTGGTACAGCAGGGCGGTGGCGGTCACGCCGTCCACATCGTAATCGCCAAAAACAGCGATGGTCTCGCCGTTGTCGATGGCCTGCCAGATGCGCTGACAAGCGGCGTCCATGTCGGTCAGCAGGGCGGGGTCGGAAAGTTCCTCCTCCCCTGCCAGCAAGGTCAGCGCTTCTGCTGGATCTGTAATGCCCCGGGCGGCAAGGATGCCCGCCAGCAGGGCGTTTTCCTTCTGCTGCGCAGCCAGCACGGCCTTATATTTTTCGTCTGACCACGGCGCTTCGTCCATGGCCTGCTCTTCCAGCTGTGCCGCTGCCTGCTCGGCAATGGCGGCAGTCAGCTCCCGCACAGCGGTGCGGTCCAGCGGTTTTTGTTCCCAAGCGCGGTAGGTCATTCAAATTCCCTCCCGGTCAGGCCGTCGTTGGCCAGCATTCCCTGCAAAGCGGCGATCTCGGAAGAAATATCCATGGCTACGTCCGAAAGCAGATTGTTGTACAGGTTCTCATACGCCTGATTCAAGGTGTGCAGGATACCTGCGATGTCCCGGCGGATGGTCTCAGCATTTTCGCCCTGCTGCCCCTGCACGTCGTTATAGGTGTGCAGCAGCTTGAGGGTGGTGGGGATATAATATTCCGCAAAACGGCGGGTCTTGGGCTGGCTTTCCGGGTGTGCTTCCAGCCAGTCGCAGATAGCGGTGGTTGTCTTGTGCATCGCCGCCAGCTCTTCCCGTGCCTGCGCGTCCTGCATGAGCTGCTGCTCTTTTTCCAGCACGGCAGCAAAGCGGCGGGCGGTATCGAGATTGAGCGGAGTATCGCCGCTCTCTGGCTGTTCCGGCTGCGGCGGCACGGCGGCAGTGGCGGCTTTCTCCTTGGCGGCGCGGTAGTCCTCTGCCGTCAGGTAGAGCGTTTCGGTCTCATCGTCCAGCCACGCGTTCAGCCAGCCCTTATGGATGTAGCTGCGCAGTTTTTTCAGCGCTTTTTTCTTGGTCTGGTGGGTCAGGTCGGCCAGCATCTCCACTGAAAGCCCCTTTTGCGTGTTCAGCTTTTCAGCTGCATCTGCCAACGCCCCCAGCTTTTTGGAGGCCGACAGCCGGGAGGCACCAGCGGCGATCATGGCACCAAAGCCGCAGGCGACAAGGGTCAACACGTTGCCTGTGATCTCCAGTGCTGTCACGGCCATGGATGTGCCTGTGGTAAAGGTATAAGTCAGGCCTTCCGTGGCCGTGACAATCGTATCTCCGAGCATGAGTCCGGGCATCACGGTTTCCGCCGCCACGATGCAGCCAATGCCGCCCAGCCCGAAGATCACCGCAAAGGTGATGCCCACGGCCAGCAGAGTGCAGCCCGCGCTATAGCGTTTTTTTGCGCTGATACGGATACTTTCCACCGGGGTCGGCTCCGGTTTTGCAAAAATCTGCCGGAACCAGCCGGGCATCCCGGCGGGGTCGGCATCCGCAGCACCTTCGCGGAAAGGCTGCTTTGCGTCCCCGTAGGGATAACCTCTGCGCCCCTGCCGGAAGGCCTTTGCCGCCTCCCCGATACCGTAGTTGGCTGCATGAACGGCTGCCTTGCCCACATCAAAGGCGCGGTCACCGATGTCCATGCCCCTGCCCTCAAAGCCGTGGGCAAAGGCATCGGTCATGGTGTCGCCAAAGGCGCGCAGCTGGTCTTCCAGCTCCTGCTGTACCTGCCGGCCTTCGCTAGTTCGGTTATCGTTTTCACGATCGTACATCAAAATTTTCTCACCCTTCTGCCGGTGCATACCGGCTGATGATGGCGCGGGCCACCCGCAGGCCATCTACGGCGGCGCTCATAATACCGCCCGCATATCCCGCACCCTCGCCGCAGGGGTAAAGCCCTGCCAGCTGGGTGCACACAAAGTCCTCTTCCCGCTTGAGCCGCACCGGGCTGCTGGTGCGGGTCTCAAGGCCGGTCAGGATCGCATCCGGCGCAGTGTAGCCCGCGATCTTGCGCTCATAGGCGCGCAGACCCGCCCGCAGGGTGTCCGCCAATTCCCCGGGCAGCAGTGCGCCCAGGTCTGCGGCGGTCACACCGCGGTCGTAGGTAGGCTGCACGCTGCCGATGCGCAGCTGCCCGCGCCCCTCCAGAAAGCTTTGCACGTTCTCTGCCGGGGCAGCGTAGGCTCCGGCGGCACGACCAGCGGCATAGGCTTTTGCTTCCAGCTCCCGCTGGAAGGCGATTGCGCGGCGGGGGTCGTTTGCAAAATCTGCCCCGCCTACGCTGACCACCACCGCCGCATTGGCGTTTTTGCCGCTGCGGGCGTGGTAGCTCATGCCGTTGGTCACAACACGCTCTTCCTCGCTGGCCGAAGCCACTACCTGACCGCCGGGGCACATACAGAAGGTGTACACGCACCGGTCGCCGACGTGCTGGGAGAGCTGGTATTCGCCCCGGGGCAGCGCCGGATGCCCGGCAGCCTCGTGGTACAGGCTTTTTTCGATCTCGCTTTGCAGGTGCTCGGCGCGGAAGCCCACGCTGAAGGGCTTGCATTCCAGCACAAGGCCGCTGTCCATCAGCATGCTGAAGGTATCTCGTGCCGAGTGCCCCACCGCAAACACCAGCGTCTCGCAGGCAAAGCTGCCATTTGTAGTAGTGATGCCCACAAGTCGTCCGTTTTTTCGCTCCAGCCCGGTGAGCGCGGTGTTGAAGTGCACCTCGCCGCCCAGAGACTCGATCTCTTTGCGGATGGAGGTGATCACGCCGCGCAGCAGGTCGGTGCCCACATGGGGCTTTTGCTTCCACGCGATCTCTGCCGGAGCACCGTGCTGCAAAAACACCTCGGTGACAAAATCACACAGTTCATCCCCGATGCGGGTGGTCAGCTTGCCATCCGAGAAAGTGCCCGCGCCACCCTCGCCGAACTGGATGTTGGCGTTGGGGTCCAGCTGACCGGTGGCGGAAAAGTGCTCCACCGCCTGCACACGGGCATCCAGCGCAGGGCCGCGCTCCAGCACGATGGGGTGGTAGCTCTGCCGTGCCAGCAGTAAGGCTGCAAACAGTCCTGCCGGGCCCAGTCCGCACACCACAGGGCGGTGCGCAAGCGGCTGCGTACCCGCGTGCAGGGTAAAGTCTGCCCGGCTGTGCAGGGCGGCGTCCGGACAGCGGGCCGCAAATGCGACCTCCTCCCCGGGCTGCTTGAGGGTGACCGCCACGGTATACACCAGCTTGGGCTGGCCATGGCGGGCGTCCACCGAAAGCTTTGCCACGCCAGTGTGCTCTACCTTGCTGCGGGGCACACGCAGGGTGTGCAGCGCCTTTTCAAATGCCTGCGGCTCTGCGGCAGAGAGGGGCAGACGGATGTTGCGAACCAGAATCATTTGTTGTGTTTTCCTTTAAATTTAGTTGCTTTCAATGCGGCATTGCAGCACATAGCTGCCCAGTGCAAAGATCTTGCCGTTGGAGGGCACATACAGCCGACAGGCAATGTTCTGTTGGCCGGTAGCCACGGCAAAGTCCTCGGCGTCGATCTCAACGACCACCTGTTCGGGGGTCAAAGTTTCCATAGCGCCCTTGGGGCCGCAGAGGATCACGTTCATCAGCCGCTCGGTCTCCACCGTCAGCTGATAGGTGGCGGGCAGGTTGACCACCTGCACACAGCTGGAGGGCAGATTCATAGTCTTAGTCTCCAGCCCGGAGCAGTCAAAGCTGACCGTGATCGTGGAGATATTATCCAGCAGATAGATATCTGTCGGCAGCTCAATGGGCATCTCGTACACCTTGTTCAGGCTGAAGGTGGAAAGGTCGATGGTTCCGATGGACAAGGTGGACAGCGCGTCGATCTTTTCTGCCGGGCCTGCCACCTTGAGCTGCTTGCAGCTGAGGGCATAGCTCAGCACCGAGTTATCGAACCCGCGCGGCGCGTTGATAAAGTTTACCTTCACCGGCAGAGTCGCCATCTTGTACACTTGCAGCGTCACGTCCACGTTGCTCTCTTCCAGTGTGGTGTACTGGAACTTGACCTCCTTGCCGCCGCTGGTGTAAAAGCGCAGGGGGGTGTCCAGCGTGACAGACTCTGTCAGCTCGCTGTTATAGGATGCCTCGGCAGTGCAGGTAGCTACCTTGCTCAGCTCACTGCTGGGGCCGGACAGGGTAACAGTCTCCTTAGAGACCTCGGTACTGTAAAGGATATAGCCGTCTGCAACGCGCAGATAGTTGGTGGTAACGGTAACGGGCAGGGTCTTTTCCTCCACCACGTCAAACACCACATCCACCGTGTTGTCGCTGCCTTCCATGGTCACGGTCACGCCATTGAGCAGACCGTTTGCGCCGCGCACCAGCAGCCGCAGAGTCTTTTCGCCGCTGTCGCGCACGCTGGACCAATCCGGGTAGACCACAAAATCCGAGGCGCTAAGCCCGCCGATGGTGTAGCCATCGCCGGAAAGCTTCAGGTTCACGGTCTTATCCTCGGCGCTGACGATGCTCAGGCCCCGGGAAGTATAGGCAGCGGAATCGTAGGTGTAATCCACCGGCACATTATAGATGGTGTTGGTGGTGCCTGGCTGGACGATGATGGTGACCACCATCCACGCAACGATGGCACCCAGCACGGACAGTGCCAGCCGGATGCGGCGGTCATCCAGAAGATTCTTTTTTTTGTGGACGGCAGACTTTGCGCCGTTCGGCTTATTCGGCTGGTTGCTCATTGCTGCTCGTCCTCCCCCTTCTGGCTGATCCAGTTCCACAGCTTTTTCGCCTGTTCCACCCAGCTGTCGGCGGTGTTCTTTTCCACCGTAGACTCCTTGGGGATCATCTCATCAATGAGCCGGGTATACAGGCTCTGGCGATCAAAATGACGGATCAGCACACCATTTTTGGCCATGGAGATGATGCCGGTCTCCTCACTGACCACGATGGCAATGGCGTCGGAGTTTTCCGCAATGCCAAGGCAGGCGCGGTGGCGGGTGCCCATATCCTTGCCCAGATCCAGATTGTTGGAAAGGGGCAGCACGCAGCCCGCCGCCTTGATGCGGCCGTTCTCAATGATGGCAGCACCGTCATGCAGGGGGGTGCCCTCGTAAAAGATGGTGCCCAGCACCTCCAGATTGACCGCGCTGTTCACCGGGGTGCCGGTGCGCACGATCTCGGAAAGGTTGGTGTGGCGTTCCAGCACGATGAGGGCGCCGGTCTTGGTCTCGGAAAAGCGCTCGGCGGCATCACAGATGGCAATGATGGCGCTGCGCCACGCACCCTTCAGGCTGGGGTCGTTGTAGCGCCCCTTTACGTTGAACAGCTTGGATGCCCACTGGTCGGTCTGACCCATGCGCTCCAGCGCGCGGCGGATCTCGGGCTGAAACAGCACCACAAGGGTGAGCAGGCCGACCTGCAGCAGCGAGTTGAGCAGCCATGTAACGGTGCGCATATTCAGGGTGTTAGCCACCAGATACACGACCATGACCAGCAGCGCGCCCTTGGCCAGCTGCCCGGCACGGGTGCGGTTGATGATGCCCAGCAGCTGGTAGATCAAGAACGCGATGATGATGATATCCAACAGATCGACAATTTTAAAGGTCTGAAAATTTGCGATGATCGCATTCAGTGTCATGCGTGTGTGCCCCCCCTTACACAGCTTCGATCAGGGCGACGGCGTGGGCAGCAATGCCCAGTCCCTCGCCGGTAAAGCCCAGATGCTCCTCCGTGGTGGCCTTTACGCTTACCGCCTCTACCGGCAGACCGAAAGCCGCCGCCAGATTGGCACGCATGGCCGGGATATGGGGTGCAAGCTTGGGGCGCTGGCACAGCAGGGTGGCGTCAATGTTCTCAATGCGCCAGCCATGCTCCTTGAGGATCTGCGCCACGCGGCAGGCCAGCTTCAGGCTGTCGGCACCGGCGTACTCCGGGTCATTGTCCGGGAAATGCTGGCCGATATCCCCCAGCGCCGCTGCGCCCAGCACGGCATCCATCACCGCATGGGTCAGCACGTCTGCATCCGAATGCCCCAGCAGGCCTTTTTCAAAGGGGATCTCCACCCCGCCAAGGATCAGCTTGCGCTGCTCCACCAAACGATGTACATCATAGCCGTGTCCAATACGCATTTCCGTTTCCTTCCTCTGTGCCGGGCGGGGCAGATCCTCCCGGGTGGTGATCTTCAGGTTTGCATAGTCGCCCTGCGTCAGCTGCACCGGGCGTCCGGTCAGCTCAAACAGGCTGCAATCATCGGTAACAAGGCGGGCGCGGGCGGCGTCCAGCTCCGTCAGCGCCGCAAGATACGCTGCACGGTCAAAGCACTGGGGGGTCTGCACCGCATACAGGGTGCTGCGGTCCGGGGTCGTCTGCACCGCGCAGTCCGGGGGCACGGTCTTTCCATCGCCCCGGGCAGCGGTCTTGATGGTATCCTTTACCGGCACTGCCGGGGCTGCTGCGCCGCACCGGGCGGCAGCTTCCAGCGCCGCTGTAATGACCGCCGCACTCACAAAGGGGCGGGCGGCATCGTGCACCGCCACCAGTTCTCCGTGCGCCGCCAGCACGCCGTTTTTTGCGCTCTCGGCGCGGGTAGCCCCGCCCGCTACGATCTGCACAGGCTTTGGGCAATCCGCTGCCTGCTGCGCCACAAAATCCCGGTTTTTGCCCGCCACCAGCACAAGCTCGGTGACCTGCGGGCACTGGGCAAAGGCGCGGATACTGCGGTGCAGCACCGTTTCGCCTCCCAGATCAAAACTGAGCTTATCAAAACCCATGCGGGTCGAGCTGCCCGCCGCCACCAATACTGCCGATACAGTTTTTTCCATCTCTTCCACCTACCCTGCCGCTGTGCCGCGCTGTGCGCCCACAGCTGCTTATAATAAACCATGTTTTATTATAGCGTATCACAGCGCAAACTTCAACCGATTTTACACAGCAAAAGTGCATCCGTGCTGCATATTTCCTCTTAAGCCTTCACCCCTTGGGGGGAAGGTGGCGCGCAGCGCCGGATGAGGGGTCATTTCCCACAAACTGCCTGTTTGCCCGCACCCTCATCCGTCTGCTCACTGCGTTCGCATCCACCTTCCCCCGACTGGGGGAAGGCTTTTACCACTGCAACGCTCCGATAAACGCAAAAAGGGCTGCTGCACAAAAACGTGCAGCAGCCCCGCAGATGCTTTGAAATGTTTTTACTTCAGGATGGGCTCAATGGCGGCGGCCAGAGCATCCTTCTGTGCCTGTGCTTCCGCCAGATCCTTGCCCAGCGTGGTGAAGTAGGTCTTGATCTTCGGCTCGGTGCCGGAGGGACGCACCACCACGGTAGCGCCGTTTTCCAGCGTGTAGATCAGCACGTTGGCAGCGGGCAGGCCGGTCTCTTCCGGCTTTTTATAATCGGTCACCTTGACCACCTTATGGCCTGCCAGCTCCACCGGGGGCTGGTCACGCAGCTTCTGCATGATGGAGGCCATCTTCTCCATGCCGGTCAGGCCGGGGAACTCAAAGCTGTCCACCTTGTTCA
>ENA-ORUI01001104-ORUI01001104.1-human-gut-metagenome-genome-assembly--contig:-NODE-1104-length-29171-cov-4.350907_pt1 | contig 29171 bp, 28 predicted proteins | sample MGYA00242078_ERZ509205 | MGnify/ENA primary metagenome ERZ509205 (study PRJEB26280, sample SAMEA2338828) | human gut metagenome | biome: human gut; feature: human-associated habitat; material: faeces... | reverse complement strand
GCGAACGGCGCGCCTGTTTAGCGAAACTGGTGAAAAATAGATTGACGCTAACAGCTCGCAGAGCGCGACCACAACCTCTTCGGCATGAAGTGGTGGTCGGGCTACGCGGGCTGCCCCGAGGTGGCCGGCAAGGCGAACTGGGCCACCAGCGAGGAGTACGTGCCCGGCGAGCACACCCAGATCACGGCGAGCTTCATCCGCTTCACCGGCGACGCCGAGTGCATCCGCTTCCGCAGCAGGGTCTTCCTGCAGGCGGAGCGCTACTCGGGCAACGCCCTCATCCGGGAGGCGATCGAGAGGCACGACTCGGACAGGATGGCCGAGGGGCTCAAGGACGCCGGCTGGGCGACCGACTCGTCCTACGTCGAGTCCCTGAAGTCGATCATGGCGCAATGGGGCCTCTACCGGCTCGACTCCATGACGGTCGAGGACCTGAAGTACCCGGCCGCGAACGGGAACGCGATCGTCGAGGCGGCGTACAGCCAGCTCGGCGTGCCCTACGTGTGGGGAGGCTCGACCCCCGGCAAGGCGCTCGACTGCAGCGGGCTCACGCAGTACTGCTACGCGCAGGCGGGCATCCGCATAAGCCACTACACGGGTTCCCAGTACGAGGAGCTCAGGCGCATACCGCTCTCGGAGGCGAAGCCCGGCGACATCCTCTACCGCTCGGGCCACGTGGCCATCTACATCGGCGACGACAGGTACATACACGAGCCGCGAACGGGCGACGTGTGCCGCATAGCGAGCGGCATCGGCAGCTTCAGCTGCGCGCTCACCGCGAGATAGGAGAAACCAATGCAGGGAAAGTCAAGGGTCATGGCCGCCGTCGCGGCAGGCGCGCTCACCGTGGCGCTCGGCGCGGGCGCGGCGCGCTGCGCCATCGCCCCGCAGGAAGGCGCGCAGGATAGTCCCCAGGAGCAAGAGCAGCCCGCGGCTGCAGGCGCCGACGCGGCAACCGGGAAGGCCGCCTCGGGCGCCGAGGCGCTCTGGAACACCGCATGGACGGGCGCCGACGACCCGACAGCCACGCTGCGGATCGTCGAGGGCGCCATGGTGGAGAGCGCGGGCGGCACCGAGCGCGCCTGGTTCTTCTCGGCCGAGGAGCCCTCCGAGGCCGGCGGCGTGCTCAGCGTGCCCATCGACGTCAAGGGAACCGGCGACAAGGCGGGGGGCCTGTCGCTCATCCAGGTCTCGGGCGACGGGGGCGCCCGCACCCTGGCCTGCGACCTCCTGACGCAGGCCTACGTGCCCCAGAAGGCGCAAGACGGAGCGTTCTCCGTGACCGGCACCGACGACCGCCTCTCCGAGGCGCTGGGCGCGGATGCCGCCGCCATCGAGGAGGCCGTCGCCGGGAAGGCGGCGGAGGTGTCCCCGCAGGCGGCGGGAGCCACCTGGGACAAGGAGGCGTGGCTCGACTACGCCGGGAACGTCGCGTCGACGACCTTCACGCTCGACGACCCCGCCTCGACGGTGGTCACCGTGGTCTCGCGCGGCGGCTCGCTGGAGGCGATGTAGCCGTGCGGGCGCTTGAATCGCGACGCCGAAAGGCCTTCGCCGTCTCCGCCGCGGCGGCGTTCGCCCTCTGCGCGCTCCTGCTCGTCCCCGCGCAGCCGGCATACGCCGACATAGCCGGGGACGTCAACGATTGGCTGTGCGGCCTCCTGCGCGACTGCTGCAACTGGATGTTCAAGGCGCAGACGGGCGTGCTCGGGTCGATCGGCGCGAACGGGATCCTCTCGGCCGACTTCGCGCACATGCTCACGAGCTCGAGCGACCTGACCATGCACGACGTCGCCCGCGGCGTGTGGCAGGTTGCCATCCTGCCGATCGGGTGCGGGGTGCTCGGCCTGGTCTTCACCCTGAAGCTCATCGAGATATCCCAGCGCATGGACGGCAGCCAGAGCCTTCCCGGCGTCAAGGAGGTCGTGTTCCTCCTCGTGTTCTTCGCCGTGTTCCTGTTCCTCATACAGAACAGCTTCGACCTGATGGCGTCGATCTACGAGGTCTGCGGGCTCGCCATCGACCGAGTCGAGGCGCTCTTCGGCGCCGGTGGCGCGCTCGACCTGCCCGAGGTGTCAGTCGTCACCACCGACGACGACATCCCGTCGCTCATCGCCATGCTCGTCGTGAGCCTCATCAGCTGGGTCGTGGTGCTGGCGGCCTACGTCGTCGCCCTCGTGGTCTGCTGGGCCCGCGCGCTCCAGCTCTACATCATGGCCGCATTCGCCCCGATCCCGCTGGCGTTCCTCGGCATGGACGCCACGCGCCAGATAGGCGTCGGCTACCTGAAGAGCTTCGGGGCGGTCTGCATCGCCGGCGTCATCATCCTCGTCCTGCTCATATCGTTCCCGCTCGTGCTCGGCGGGCTCACCGGGGCGAACCCCGGGACGGGCACCCCCGCGGACGCGGTCGCGAACGGGCTCACCTACGCGCTGCAGTACCTGGCCATGTGCGTGCTGCTCATCCTGGCCCTCGTGAAGAGCGGCTCCTGGGCGCGCGACATCGTGAGCGGCTTCTAACGGAAAAGCGAGGAAGGGGGCGGTCGCCATGAGATAGGGGCGCCCCGCCGGGGCACGCGTCCCGGCGGAAGAAGACAAGCACAGACGAACGACGAAAAGGAGGAAAGACATGGAAGAGAGGAAGAACGTGTACCTCTCGCTGCACAAGAGCTTCGTGCGCGAGGGAATCGAGTACACCGACCGCGCGACCGGCGAGGCCAGGACCTTCAACTCGGCGACCCTTCCCAAGGGCACCGTCGTCGACGGCGTGGACGTGGGAGGCTACGAGTTCAGCCCCATGTTCGTGAACGAGAGCCGCTTCAAGGGGGCCGACTTCCGGGACATACCGCTGCTCGCGAACCGCGAGGTGTGGCTGAGGAAGACGGTGATGGGACCGGACGGCCAGCCCGAGCTCGACGAGGGCGGCCGCGCGGTCAAGGACACCGTGAAGGTCATGCCGGCGCAGCTCAAGGAGGCCGTTGACGCAGGGCGCTCGCGCTACCTCGCGGAGCGCGCCGAGCACGCCCGCCAGGCGAGCCGCGCCGCCGAGCACGAGGCGCCCCGCGCACAGCGAAGCGTCGAGAGATAGGGAGGCGGAAAGATGAACGCAGCGAAAGACTGCACCCTGCAGGAAAAGCTCCTCCGATGCGCCATGGCGCTCATCCTGGCGGCGGGGGCGCTGCTCGCCTCCGTGGCGGCCTCGCCCGCCTACGCCGCGCCGGGCACGGTCGACGTGTCCATCGGCGGCAAGATCCCATACGGCGGCTTCGCCACCACGTGGATGAGCGCCGACGGCAACATCGCCTACTGCGCCGAGCCCTCGTCCCCGACGCCCGCGCCGGGCTCCTACTCGACGAGCCCCGTGCCGAGCGGCGACGTGACCGCGGCGATCTGGTACTCGTTCGGCTCTCCCGGCTTCGACGCGTCGATGTTCCCCGGCAGCTGGTACGACGGCGGCGGCTGGGACGACGCGAAGTACGCCGCTGCGAGCCACGTGCTCATCGCCTACGCCTACTCGGGGTCCGAGTCGGCTGCCACGCACGGCACGAGCGCCGAGTTCGCCTCCTGGGCGAAATCCGAGCTGATCGGCGGGACCTACCCCCGGATGAAGGCGGGCGCCGGCAAGGTATCCGCCGGGTTCGAGGCGTTCTGCGTCAGGACCGGCGGCGGCTCCCAGACGCTCGTGAGCTTCAGCTGGTCCGCAGGCGGAGTCAAGGTAGCCAAAACGGACTCCGAGGCGGGCGCCGAGCCCCAGGGCGACGCCTCGCTCGACGGCGCGAGCTTCTCCGTCGTGAACGAGACCGGCCGCTACGTGCTGGTCGGCGGCGAGTACTACGCCGACGGCGAGGTATGCGCCACGATCAAGACCGCGCCCGAGGACGGGTCGCACGTCGCCGCGACCGGCGCCGACGCGCTTCCCGCGGGCAATTACCGCATCGTCGAGTCCGGCGCGCCCGAGGGCTACGGCGCCAGCGACGCCTCCGTCGCGTTCACCGTGAAGGGCGGCGAGGTGCGCGACCTCACGGGCGACCCCGTGACCGACGAGGTCTTCCGCGGCGGCGTGCAGGTGACCAAGTCCGACAAGGAGCTGCAGGCGTCCGAGGCGCTCGCGGGCAGCGGCCACAAGGAGGCGCCTGGCGAGCACCCCGGCCTCGACGGGATCGAGTTCACCGTCACGAACCGCTCGGCGCACAAGGTCCTCGTTGACGGCGAGTGGCGCGAGCCGGGCGAGGCCGTGGCCACCGTGCCCGCCGACCCCGGCTCCGGCTACTTCGGCCGTCTGATGGGCTGGGCTGACAAGTTCAGAAAGCTTAAGGTTCGTACAAACGCTGATACTCCTGCTGATGCTAAGAAGGCTCGTGAGCTCGGCGCCGAGGGTATCGGTCTTTGCCGTACAGAGCATATGTTCTTTGAAGAGGACAGAATTGCTGCATTCAGAGAAATGATTTGTTCAGATACTGTTGAAGAGAGAGAAGCTGCTCTTGAGAAGATTCTTCCTTATCAGCAGGGCGACTTTGAGAAGCTTTATGAAGCTCTTGAAGGTTGTCCGGTAACTATCCGTTTCCTTGACCCACCTCTTCATGAGTTCGTTCCTACAGAGGAAGAAGATATTAAGAAGCTTGCTGATGCACAGGGCAAGAGCGTTGAGCAGATTAAGGCTATCATCGCTTCTCTTCACGAGTTTAACCCAATGATGGGTCACCGTGGTCTTCGTCTTGCAGTTACATATCCTGAAATTGCTAAGATGCAGACAAAGGCTGTTATCCGTGCAGCTATCAATGTTCAGAAGGCTCATCCTGAATGGACTGTTGCTCCTGAAATTATGATTCCTCTTTCATGTGACGCTAAGGAACTTAAGTATGTTAAGGATATCGTTGTTGCAACTGCTGATGCTGAAATTGCTGCTGCAGGCAGTGATATGAAGTATGAAGTTGGTACTATGATTGAGATTCCTCGTGCTGCTCTTACAGCAGGCGATATCGCTAAGGAAGCTGAATTCTTCTGCTTCGGTACTAACGACCTTACTCAGATGACTTACGGCTTCAGCCGTGACGATGCAGGTAAGTTCCTCAACGCTTACTATGACGCTAAAATCTTTGAAAGCGACCCATTTGCAAAGCTTGACCAGACAGGTGTTGGCCAGCTTATGGAAATGGCTGTTAAGAATGGTAAGGCTACCCGTCCTTCACTCCACTGCGGCATCTGCGGTGAGCACGGCGGTGACCCATCTTCAGTAGAATTCTGCCACAAGATTGGTCTTGATTATGTATCTTGCTCACCATTCAGAGTACCTATCGCAAGACTTGCTGCCGCTCAGGCTGCTATTGCAGAAATGGACTAATTTTTATATAGCTTTATATAATCAATTGCAGGGGCACTTCGGTGCCCCTGTTTTTTTATTGTATAAATAGTTTTATGTTTTGAGCAGGCAAAATTAAAAAGGCATACAACAAAAAAGAGCAAGTTCTCCGGCATAGAGGGCTTGCTCTTACTTGTTGCCAAAACAGGATATGTTCCAAATTTAAAAAACAGTGGCGAAATTTTATATATAACGCTATAATATAAGAAAGCGAGGGCGGTTAATATGATTGAAAAGAGATTTGAAGAATTAAATGAAAGAGCATACGAAAGAGGGTATAACACCTTTTCCGATTTTCTTAATATTGAGGAGCAAAGCGTACTGAAATCAACATATTTGCCGTGCGTTCTTTTCGGCGGATATCCTATGGCGGAGCGGGTTGTGGCAGGCTTTGGCGATGATTTGAACGATGAAAAATTCCCCATTGTTTGTATTTGCGTAAAGCCGCTTATGCAAAAATTTGCAGATGAGCTTTCTCATCGTGATTTTCTGGGTGCGCTGATGAATTTAGGTATTAAAAGGGAGCTTTTGGGCGATATAATCGTTAAGGATAACTGCGGCTATATTCTCTGCCTTGAGCATATTGCACCTTATATTTGCGAAAATCTTGAACGTGTGCGCCATACGAGTGTTAAGTGTGAGAAAAGCAATTTGCCAAATGACTTGAAAAACGAGCCTGAGCCGACGGAGATTTTTGCCGCTTCAAAAAGAATTGACGTTGTAATTGCCGCTGTTTATAACCTTTCGAGAAATGAAACATCTAAGCTTATCAAGGCAGAAAAGGTTTTTGTTAATTCAAGGCTTGTGACGTCAAATTCATATATGCTTTGCGATAACGATATTGTATCCGTTCGTGGTTTCGGCAGATTTTCTTTTGATAAAGAAATCAAAACTACCAAAAAAGGCAGGCTTGTGCTTGAAGTGAAAAAATATTGACAGTCCAAAAAATTGAACTGCCAAAAATAAATGCTATATATAATATGTATATGTGATATAATCTGTTTGAAGGGACGTGAATTTATGAATACTGTTTTACTTTCGGCTATAATAATTTTGCTTATTGTGTGCCTTGTGCTTTTGATAAGGCTCGGCGCAAAAAAAGACGGCTCGTCAAATGAGCTTTTAAAGCAGCAAATTGAGCTTTCGTCAAAGGCGACGGACGAAAAAATTTTAAGGCTCAGCGAGCAAATGAATACGCTGACGGATAAGAATTATAAACAGCAAATCGAACTTATGAAAACGCTTAACGACGGCACGCAAAAGCAAATGCAAATGACGGCACAGTCGCTTGAGCGTATGCAGCAAAATAATGAAAAAAAGCTTGAGCAAATGCGAAAAACAGTTGATGAAAAGCTTGACGAAACGCTTACGCAAAGGCTTAATTCCTCGTTTGAAACCGTGTCAAAACAGCTTAAAGACGTTTATAAAAGTCTTGGCGAAATGAAAGAACTCAGCTCAAATATTACAGACAGCGTCGGCTCGTTAAACCGTGTTTTGACTAATGTTAAGGCTCGTGGCACGTGGGCAGAGGTTCAGCTTCAAAATATTCTCGACCAAACGATTGCAAATATGTATGAAACGAACGTCCAAACCAACCCGAATTATAACGGCAGGGTTGAATTTGCGGTTAAAATTCCAAACGGCGATAATGACGAATTTGCATATTTGCCGATTGATTCAAAATTCCCGATGGAGGATTATGCACGCCTTGCCGCTGCAAGCGAGGCGGGGGACGTTGACGCTCTTGCACAGGCGAAAAAGGCGCTTGAAGTCAGGGTTAAGGACGAGGCGAAGCTGATTAAGCAGTATATTTGCCCGCCGAATACAACGCCTTTTGCAATAATGTATCTTGCGACCGAGGGGCTTTATGCCCAAATTATTTCGTCTAAAACGGGAATTGCCGAGGCTTTGCAGGCGCAGGGAATTATGGTGGCAGGTCCGTCAACAATTACGGCGCTTCTCAATTCTCTTGCCATGGGATTCAAAACCGTTGCGATTAATAAAAAGGCAAATGAGGTTTATAAGGTGCTCGGTGCGGCAAAGGCGCAGTACGATAAGTTCGGCATCGTTCTTGCCAAGGCTCGCAAAAAGGTTGAAGAGGCTGGCAAAACGCTTGAGGATGCCGAAAGCCGAAACCGCATTATTCAAAAAAATCTTAAATCCGTCGAATCACTTTCCGCCGATAAGGCAGACCAAATTCTCGGATTGGAATTTGAAAATGAAGAATGATTTGCCAAAAAGAAAACCGAATAGGTTAAATGGTTTTGATTATTCAAGTGACGGAGCATATTTTATAACAATATGCACGAAAAATAAAGAGCAAATTCTTTCAAGAATTGTATATGACAAAACCGTAGGGGCGAACTCGTCGTCGCTGACTCCGTATCATTCAAAATAAATTTCTCAATATTTTTATGAAATTTATTTTTCACTCACTACGTAGCTTCTCCTCTCAAAAGTTGCCGTACAGTAGTGCGGCAACTTTTGGTTTAAGCGAACTATCTTAAACACGGATTTTTTGATGAACGTTATTTTATCGACATTCTGAAACAGGGCGATTTGCCCTGTTTTTTTTTATACATCTTGACAAACGGCAGAAAATATTTTTTAATAAAATTAGAAATCTTTGTCACAAAATCAATTTTTTTAGGGATATAGTATAATGATAGGACTTTTTTTAAATCTGCTTGATACTCAAAGTGAAAAAGATAAATTCATAAAGCTGTATGATAAATACAAAAATATGCTTTATTGGATTTCGTACGGAAAAACGCAAAGCTGTCAGGATGCCGAGGAGTGCGTTCAGGAAACGTTTTTCTATGTCGCAAAGCATTTTGAAAAAATCGGCGATGTCAATTCAAGCAAAACCAAGGGCTATCTTGCAACGATTGTAACGGGTTTTTCGATTGACGTTTATAATAAATCAAAAAAATACGGTCGCATTGATATTGAAAATAACAACATGGCGGAAAATTTATCGTATTTTGATAATATCGAAACCGTTGAGCTTTCTTCTGCAATTGAAAGCGTGCTTAGCGAGGAAGAAAAAATTTATATCTATCTCAAATATGCTTACGGCTACAAGAGCGCCGAAATTGCGGAAATTTATAATGTTACGGATATATCGGTGCGCAAAAAACTTGAAAGAGCCAAAGCGAAACTAAAAAAATATTTTGAGGAGGAAACAAATGACTAATTTTGAAGAAGCCTGCAAAATGTCGGCTGAAAAATGGGTAGCTTCTTTTCCCGACGAGGTTGAGGCGCATAAATTCAGCCAAAAACATATTGACGCCATAAATGAAATTATATATCCAAAGCCTGCGGTTAAGGTTAAAAAGCTTTCAAAGAAAACAGTTAGGTTTATCATTATTGCGGCTGTTTTGCTTGCGCTCGCAACTACTGCCATTGCTTCCCCTGCTTTCAGGCAATTTACTTTAAAGGATTTCTCAAACCATAGTGAATATAGGGTTGGTGATATTAAAAATGCAAAAGCCGTATCATCATTAAAATTGAATTATATTCCCGATGAATTTAAAATGGTTGATAAATATGAGTCGGAGGCTTGGTTTAATTATAGTTATAAAATGGGTGAACAAAAGTTTGAAGTTGAAAAATTAAATTTACGTTCAACAATCGGTTTTGATACAGAAAACAGCGTAAAAGAAGAATTGCAAATAAACGGAGCGGACGCTGCATATTATCGTACGGCGGATAATTGGGGAACCGTGATATTTAATAACGGCGAATATATTTATTATATCGGCGGTAATATAAGCAAGGAAGAACTTGTTAAAATTGCACAAAACGTAGAGTGATGAATTAGGCAGAATGCCAAATTTCCAATTTTTTTTAAATTTCTTGTCACAAAATGACCTTTTTTAAAGATTGTGTATAATGAAAGCTTAAATTGGAAAGGAGGTGTAATTATGCCTACGCAAAGCATAAGGGTAAAACAGATTTTTGCAATTTTGTTTTCTGTTTTATTAATGTTTTCAAGCTGTATAGCTGCAAATGCCGATACAAATGACAATTTGAGTACATGTTATGCTGAAATAAATCGCTGTAATGCAAATTTGAGTATATCGGGGATAAAGGCAAATTGCAAAGCAAGCTTGTTTGCTAAAAAGTCTACGGATTTGAAAATAAAAATGGAGTTGCAAAAGAAAAAGTCCGACAGATATGAAACCGTTGAAACTTGGAACGGCAGTAAAAACGGTACGTCACTTATTATGACGGAAACAAGAAACATTAATCGGCTTAGTAAATATAGAATAAAAGCTACATTTACTGCCGGCTCAGAAAAAGAAGTGGTTTATCAGTATTGATGAGGAAAATGGATTAAATTTAAAAAAGAAAGGAATTATTATGAAAAAGTCAATAATTAGATTTATCTCAACCCTTTTGGTAGTTATGTTATTATCAGAAAGTTTATCATTCGTTGCATTTGCAAATGACAAATCAGGCGGTTATGTTGAAACACACCATCAATTCAACATGGAAGATATAAATCTTTCAGTAGAAAACAAAAACAAACTTCATATTTCATTTGACAAGTCTTTAAACGTGTTGAAAAACAACAAGTTAAATAAAGAGAAAAAATGCTTGAGGAGTATTTGGAACGTTATTCAAATGTTTATAAGCAATTATTGTCAATGGCAAATAAAAATGTAGATATACATACATTTGGCTACACAGAAGCAGAGATGGAATATGATGAAGAAAATCAAACTTTTGTAAGAGTCAAAGATGAAAATAAAGCACAAAACGTAAATGCTCTTTTAGGACCTATAACTGCCCACGCTGAAACTGTAGTCAGAAGAAAAGGCGAAGAAAAGAAAAAATATTATTTTTCACTTGTAACAAGCATTTCAAGAAAAGGCACAAGTAATCCGTATGTTTATGATACCACTACTTATGGTGCGTGGAGTGAAAATAATTCAATAGGCGGCAAAAAATATCCTGCTTCAGGTGATGATTATATTTTGCAGGCTTGTCCGTCGGGCTTTACAAGAAGGTCAGATAGTCTTTCAATTATATATAATCACAACAAAAAAGCTGAAAGCGGAAAAGATTATTCAAGCTTAGCAGGTGACAGAAATTATATAGCATATAGTGTCTCTGATGATCCGTCGGGTATTAATCAAATGTCAAGTGTAAGATTGTATGCAAGTTCAAAAGGAAACAGAGCTAATTATTATAGAACGATAAACAGCTATTACGTTCATACTTGGAAGTCATTATCAATAAAAGTGAGTGCTTCCGCAAGTGCTAATAGTGATAAAAAATATGGAGTAAGTCTTAGCATAACTCCTTCAGTATCAGAAAAATCATGGCAGGTGTATAGTTATGTGTCTTTCCAATTGTAAATCAAAAAAATCAGTTATTATAATAATCTCTGCGATATGTGCGGCTTTGATTATTGCGCTCGGAATTTGCGTGGGTCAATTTTATTCGTCAACAACGGCGAGCATTGAAGAATATTGCAAGGAAAATTCGTTCAAGGGCGCTGAGAGTTTTGATATCAATAAATCAAGCGAGCTTGACGGATATGTATTGTGCGTTTCAAAAGACGGTGACGACAGCAAGGGTCAAGAACTTTTTATATTTTATGAAAAGCCCTTTGGCGCTATAAAAAATACAAACAGATATGCCCTTGAATATCAGTCAAACGAAAGCGGCGCACAGCTTGTCGGTTCATATCTCTTTAAGCCGAGAGGAAGCGACGAAAGCCGAATGGTTTTCTATTCAAACAATAATGAAAAAGCAACGGATTTTGAATACACGTCGGAATATAACCTTGACGGAAAAGATTGCAAAAACACTGTTTCGTATTCATTTGGTGAAAATGACTGCGTTATTGCAATTTCAAATCCGCTCCAAAACGAGGAAGCGGTTAAGTCCGCAAGCCTTAAAAAGGGCGCAAAGATTATTTATTCATATTGATTTTAAGTTTAAATTAGGAAAATCGGGGTGTGATTATGAAAAAGAAAAGCATAATTGTTATTTTGGCGTTTTTGATTATTACTGCCGCACTGAGCGCAGGGATAACATATTCGGTTATGAATAAGGGAAATGATTTGAGCCTCAGCGGCAGCTATTCAATGGCAGGCGAGGGTACGGGCAGTAAAAATGTGCTTGCACTCAGCGTTATTGACGAGAAAAGCGAAAGCGGCGGAAATTATAAAATTTACCGTGACAACAAGCTGACGCAAAGCGGAAAATATGTTATTTCAAGCGATAAAAAATCAGCCACGCTTTATCAATACGATAAGCCGTGCGCAATGATTTATATTAATGACGGCAAGTATTATTATACGGATTCAGCCTTTTCGCCGTATGAGATAACAAGAATAAGCGACAGCGAGTTGGAATTTTAGTGCGGTTTCGACTTGATAAGCAGGGGGTATAAATTATGATTTTTATTAAAGCTTTTATTAAATGTTATCCCTATCTTGTGGCTATAGCGGTTATTTGCTTTGTATGCTATGCGGTGTGGATTTCAAATATTTATTATGATATACTTACCGCTTTACCATTATGGATGATGATTGCATACGGCGCAATATTATGCGTGGCGGCAATAGCCGTTTTGACTGTTATATACATAATTTTGCGCAAGTGTGTTAATAAATAATTAATTGAACCGAAAATAGAATACATTTTAATAAAAACCTTCTTTATTCTATTGATTATAGAGCGAGTATATGCGACTATATAATTGACAAAAGGACAAAGGAGGTTTTCATTATGAAAAAGATTTTGAAAAATTTAATTCCGCTGGATCTTTATTGGATTACTTTTGCGGTTGGATTTTTTATCGTTTTGGTTTTCGATTTGCCGTCGGGGTATTGGTATCACGCTTTGCTTGCGGTAATGATTATCGTTAATTTGCTCGTGGCTTCTTTTGTAAATGCAAGGCAAATGAAATGGGGCATTTTGGTGCTGTTCATTCAGCTTTTGCTGTCAGGAATTATTCAAATCGCTTTGACAGGCAAGAGCGAATATCCTGAATTTTTCGCTTTGGGAAACTGCTTTTTGTATGGCGTGTTTTATTATGACAGCGCAACACCGCTTATTGTTGAAATTTTCCGCTTGCTGTTTTTATTAATAGCAATAATTATGCCTTATTATTTAGGCTGGTTGATTTATAAACGCAGAGACAAGAATTGTAAATAGGTATAAAAAAAGACCGTCGGGTGACGGTCTTTTTCTTTTGTATTATTTTTTTGTGTAGCATACGTGGGAGAAATGTATGCCTTTGTCATGATAGCTTGCAAGAAGCTCTTTTTTATATTCAGCCTTATTAAACGCAGGGAAATATGCATCCGCATCAGGACATTCGGCCTCAATCTCGGTCAAATAAAGTTTTTCAGCCTTCGGCAAAAACTGCCTGTAAATATCACCGCCGCCGATGATAAACGCCGTGTCGCTTTCAACTTCATTAAGTGCCTCACTGATTGAATGAACAACGGTTGCGCCCTCTGCCTTGTAATCTTCTTTTTTGGTGATGATTATGTTCTTGCGCCGTGGAAGGACTTTCGGCAGAGATTCAAATGTTTTTCTGCCCATGATAATTGAACTGCCCGTTGTGGTTTCTTTAAAGAAAGCCATATCATCTTTAAAATGCCAAATTAAATTGTTATCCTTGCCGAGTTCAAGATTTTTGCCTACTGCGGCTATCATACAAATTGTCATACGCTTCTCCTGCTTTTACTGCGAAATAGGGAATTTGATTTTGCCCATGTGTTTATAATCAATAAGCTTAACGTCGTTGCAATCTCTTGAATTGTCAAACTTAAAGAAATCGTCAATTTCGGGATTGAGCCAAAGCTTCGGCGCAGGCAAATCGCCCTGCTCGTCAAATCTTTTAAGCTGCTCCTTAATTCCGTCAATTTGATTAACATAAATATGAGCGTCTTTAATACTCCAGTCCATTGTGCCGGGCTTTAAGCCGCAAACCTGAGCAAGCATGCAAAGAAGTGTTGCATATTGGGTAACGTTAAACGGCAAGCCGAGCGGAACATCGCAAGAACGTTGATGAACCCAGCAGTTGAGCTTTCCGTCTGTTACATCCCATTCGCTTGACCAAACACAGCTTGGAAGAACGGCGGTGTCAAGGTAATCGTTTTGCCAAAGAGTCATTACCATTCGCCTGTCTTCAGGGTGATTTTTGATTTTATCAATAAGCTGCTGCGTCATTTGGAATTTGTTTACAATATAGCCGTAAGCCGTGCCGATTGTATGCGCCCATTCTTTACCGAAAAACTTGTGAACAGGGGTTTTGACAAGCTTGCCGTTTTCGTCGGGAAGCATTTGAGATGCATTCCAATAGCCTTCGCTGTCAATTTCCCATTCGTTCCAAATTTTAACGTCCCTTTCCTGAAGCCAGCGCACATCGTTTGACTGCGCCTGATATATCCACAGCATTTCAAGAACTGCCTGACGGAGAAATAACTGTTTTGTTGTTAAAATAGGGAATTCTTTTGATAAGTCAAAATGAAAATTGTGCGACGGCACCTTGATTGTGTTTGTACCCGTGCGGTTTACAACCTCTGTGCCTTCTTCAAGTATTCTTCTGCATAAACACAAATAATCCTTATCCCATTGCGACATAATAACAGCCCTTTCAAAATAAACTAACGGTATTTTAACACAAAGTTACACCCTTTTCAACAATAAATGCAGATGAGAATATAATTGCCTAACTTTATATCAAATGAATATCAAATAAATATCAAGTGTTTATTAAATTTTTGTAAAATCTATTTACTATCATTTTATTTGTGATATACTTGAATTGTTAATTTTTTATGAACCGAGGTGTCCTTATGGGAAAGGTTAAATCTTTTTTTAACAGCAAAATTGTTAAAAAAGATGTAGGCGAGCCGACATATCTTACCTGGAAAGAGGCATTGTCTTATGCAATGGGCAGAGGTGCTCAAGGAATGAGCACAAGTATGACGGCTTCTAAATATGTCAACTTCTTTATCACCGATGTGCTTCATATTAAAGCACGTCATGCAAGTAACATTCGTCTTTATTGCGGTATTTTTGATGCAATTAATGACCCTATAATGGGTGTAATTGTTGATAAAACACGTTCACGTTGGGGCAAAATGAGAGGCTATATCAAATTTGCACCTTATTTTGTTTCCCTTTTTATGATTCTTTTCTTTGTAGGCAATAACGATTTGTCATACGGATTTAAGATGGCACTTACTGTTTTTGCTTTTGTAGGTCTTGATGTTACTTATACCGCATTTGACGTACCTATGGGAGCGCTTGCCTTTTCTATGACGCCTAATGGAACGGAACGAACGAAGCTTTACGGCATTGCGTCTATCGGTCGAATGATTATTGGCGCTCTTCCTGCGGCTCTTGTTGCATTTGCCGCTTGGCTTCCTTATTTTAATTCAAATCTTGATAAGGCATATTTGGTTGCCGCAGTGTTATCCGCAGTATTTATTATTGTATTAACACGATTTACCTTTGCAAACTGTCAGGAGCGTATGGAGCACAGCGAGGATACTCCGTCGCTTAATGAATGTATCCATCTGCTTTTGACAAACCGTCCGCTTTTAATGCTTTTCCTTTGTAATATCTTTTTTGTTATTATCAAGGTTTCCGAGCAGTGTTCGTTTTATTTTGCGTATGACTCACTTTTCAATGCAAAGTATAACGGACTTCTCGATGTTGTTAAAGCTCCCGGTTCTGCTTTGGCAGGTGTGCTTGTTCCTATCATTGTTGAGCGATTGGGCGCAAAGAGCGACAGCAAAAAATTCTATCAGGTTTGCTGTGTTATGGGTATAATTCTCAACGGCCTTTTTGCACTTTTAACATATAACGGCATTATGAATAAGCCTGCCGATAAGCCTGTTTCAACGCTTACGGGTGTTATTGTTCTTGCTTTTTCTATGCTTGTTACATTTCCGCTTGAATTTAAAAACCTTATGCAAAAGGAAATGGAAGCCGAAACAGTTGACTATGTTGAATGGAAATCGGGCAGACGTGTTGAGGGCACAATGCTTTCGATTATGTCGTTTACAGGCAAGCTTGAGGGTACGCTTTCATCGTTTATCTGCCTTCAGGTGCTTGCAAGAACAGGCTATGTTGAGCATACAAGCGATGTTTCAACCGTTCAAAATCATTCAACCCTTTTGGGCCTTTTCCTTATGACGACTGTGTTCCCGATAATAGGCTATCTTCTTATGCTTGTTCCTATGCATTTTTATAATATCACAGGCGACGGACACAGAAAAATGATTAAGGAAATTATGGAGCGCAGAGAGGCTGAAAAGGCTAAAAAAGAACAGAAAAATGATGAAAGCGAAACTGTAGAGCAAAAAGCATAAGCAGACTGTCGATAAAGCGGCTAAACCGCGCCGAATATAATAAATAAACCTACTTGTCTCCCTTGCAAAGAGAGATGGGTGCAACTTGTTGCACATAGAGGGATTGGAACAACGGCAAGGACATCGAGTCCTTGCCGTTGTTGGCGCTTTCCGTCTTTTGCTCGGGGGCAGTACCAACGTACAGCACCCACTCGCAAAATACGAAATTTATCTCACTTTCTCGAAGTCTTTCAGGCGTGTAGAAATTTATAATTCGTTTTTTCTACACGCTGAGACCTCATGTTTGTGAGGTCTTTTTTGTTGCCGTTTTTTATTGACAATAGGGCATAATGTGATAAAATAAATAAAAACGATATTTATCGGGGGAATATATATGAAAAAAATAATATCGCTTGCATTAAGCGTTGTTTTGGCATTGTCAAGTCTGTCGTTTGGGGCGCTGACTGCGTTTGCAAACACTAAACAAACGGCGCCTAAAATCGGTTTGAATGAAACCGTTGAGGCTTATGTTGATGTAAATAATAAAAGTTATGTTGAATTTACTCCTGCCACAACGGGATATTATGAGTTTTACTGTTTCACTCAAAGCTATGGCGGAAATATAATGGCGTCGATAGTGGATTTCGACGGCGAAACGGACAACAGTGTTATTAACGATAATTATAATCCGAATTTGCTTTGTGCGGCGGAGCTTATGGCAGGAAAAACTTATTATTATGTTCTTGAGTCCTCTCAGCCTGCTTTTTCAAGTGTTGTAAGCGTCAGAACGCATACTCACAGCTTCGGCGCAGTTGAAACATATCCTGCTCATTTTGACCAAAATGACAGCGCTTTGAGCTATGACGGATACAGCGAGAGCATTTGTGCCTTTTGCCCTGCAAATACGATAACAGCGTATTATGTTGCACCGGGCAAGGCAAAGGCTAAAACAAAAACATTTACATATAATAAAAAGAAAAAAACAACCAAGATTACGGTTTATGACAGGGCGGGAAATATTATTTCGCCGTCAAATTACACCGTCAGCTACAAGAATAATACAAAACCCGGATTTGCCACGGTTAACATTAAGTTCAAGGGAGTTTATACAGGCTCAATGTCATATAGATTGACAATTAAGCCTAAAAAGCAGTCGATATCCTCAATTAAAAGCAAGAGCAAAAAGAAAATAGCCCTTAAGTGGAAAAAGGATTCAACCGTTACGGGATATCAAATTCAATATTCTACCTCCAAAAAATATAGTAAAAAAGCAACTAAAACTATCACGATTAATAAAAAAAGCACAACCTCTAAAACGATATCAAAGCTTAAATCAAAGAAAAAATATTATGTAAGAATACGTGCTTATAAGCAGTCGCAGGGCAAAAAAATCTACGGCGCTTGGACTAAAACAAAAACCATTAAGGTTAAATGATGATTTTAATATAAATATAGCCTTGAAACGTCTATTATAATATGATAAAATCAAAACTGATGAATAATTAATTCCTAAAAAGGAGGCAAAAATATGCAAATGACTTTTCGTTGGTTCGGCAAGGACCTCGATACAGTTTCTCTTGAGCAAATCAAGCAGATTCCGGGCGTAGTCGGCGTTGTGCCTGCGCTTCATTATCTTCCTGCAGGCGAAGCGTGGGAGATGGAAGACGTGCAGAAAATGTACGACGAAATCACGGCAGCAGGCTTGACGATGGAATGTATCGAAAGCGTAAATGTTCACGAGGATATTAAGCTTGGTTTACCTACAAGGGACAAGCTTATTGAAAACTACAAAAAATCCATCAGAAATCTTGCAAAAGTAGGAGTTAAGGTTATATGCTATAACTTTATGCCTGTTTTTGACTGGACAAGGACAGACCTTTATATGCCTTTGCCTGACGGCTCTACCTGCCTTAGCTATGATGGCAAGCAGGTTGAGGGCAAATCTCCCGAAGATATGTTTAAGGAGATTGACGATAACTCAAACGGCTACGCAATGCCGGGTTGGGAAACCGAGAGAATGGGCGAGATTAAAGAGCTTTTTGCAAAATATAAGGGTGTAACCGCCGATGATTTATGGGCAAACCTTAAATATTTTCTTGAAGCTATTATGCCGACGTGTGAGGAATGCGATGTTAAAATGGCAATCCATCCGGACGACCCGCCTTGGGGTATTTTTGGGCTTCCTCGTATTATTACGGGCAAAGAGGCTGTTGAAAAGCTTCTTAATATGGTGCCGAGCAAGTATAACGGACTTACTCTTTGCACAGGTTCACTCGGTGCAAGCCCTGATAACGATATGGTAGAAATTATTAAAGCAGCAGGCAGTCGAATTTATTTTGCTCACCTTCGCAACGTTTCAATAAATGACAGATGGTTTAACGAAACCGCCCACGAAAGCGACTGCGGTTCGCTTGATATGTATGAGATTGTTAAGGCTTTGCAGGAGGTTGGATTTGACGGATACGTCCGCCCTGACCACGGCAGAATGATTTGGGGCGAAGTTGCACGTCCGGGCTATGGTCTTTATGACAGAGCTTTGGGTGTAAGTTATCTCAACGGTCTTTGGGAAGCTGTTGAAAAAAGCAGAAAGGATAAATAATTTTATGTTTAATCACGAAAATTTAAAAGGCAAGGTTGCTGTTGTAACAGGTGGCGGCGGTGTTCTTTGTGCCGCTTTTGCAAAAACTCTTGCAGCTCAGGGCTGTAAGGTAGCAGTTCTTGACCTTAATGAAGGTGCTGCGCAAAAATGTGCAGACGAAATCAACGCAAACGGCGGAGAGGCTATTGCAGTCGGCTGTAATGTTCTTGAACTTGAATCTATGGAGAATGCTCGCAAGACTGTTAATGAAAAGCTCGGTACATGCGATATTCTTTTAAACGGTGCAGGCGGTAATAACCCTAAGGGCACAACTACTAAGGATACTCTTGAAAAAATCGACCTTGTTCAAAAGGATGAGAATGTAAAGACATTCTTTGACCTTGACCCTAACGGTATCAGTTTTGTATTTAATCTTAACTTTCTCGGCACTCTTATTCCTACTCAGGTTTTCGCTAAGGATATGGCTGAAAAGGAAAAGGGCACAATCATTATGATTACTTCAATGAACGCCTTTAGACCTCTTACACGTATTCCTGCTTACAGTGCCGCAAAAGCCGCTGTTAAGAATTTCACCGAGTGGATGGCAGTTCATTTTGCACCGCTTGGAATCAGAGTAAATGCTATTGCTCCGGGATTCTTTTCAACAAAGCAGAATGCTGCTCTTCTTTGGAACGAGGACGGCACTCCTACTGAAAGAACGGGCAAAATTCTTGCCGCAACACCTATGGACAGATTTGGCGAGCCTGAGGAGCTTGCGGGCACACTTCTTTTCCTTTGCGACGATACCTATTCAGGTTTCATTACAGGTGTAAACATTCCTGTTGACGGCGGATTTAACGCTTATTCGGGTGTTTAATTAAATAATAAATATTATTTAGGGCGATTTGATTAACATTTCGCCCTTTTTAAATAGGTGATGAAATGGATAAAACCAAAAAGAAGAAAACGCTTGCAATAGTTATTTCCTGCGTTGTTGTGATTTTGGCGGCAGTAATTTTGTATATCGCCTTCGGCGTTATCGGAACTGACAGCAAGGTTGTTTACGGTCAAAGTAATTTGGTTAATGCAAACAAAAACGGCAGTAACACTACTGTTATCGACGTTAACACAAATTATCAGATTATGAACGGCTTTGGCGCTTCGGCTTGCTGGTGGAGTCAAGACGTCGGCGCTTGGGACAATGCAGACGAGATTATGCAAGCGCTTTATGATTCCGACAAAGGAATAGGGCTTAATATTTATCGCTACAATCTCGGTGCAGGCTCAAAAAACGACACTCATATTTTGACTGAAAACCGCAAAACAGAGTGCTTTTTGAATGCTGACGGAACTTATAATTTTAATAACGACAAAAATGCACAGGCTTGCCTTGAACTTGCAAAAAAATATGCTGGCAAGGATATGCGCTTAACTCTTTTTTGCAACAGCGCTCCCGTTTATCTTACCAAAAACGGTGCATCTTATTGCACACCTTATAAAAATGAGGACGAGCCGTGGATATCCAATCTTGATAAATCAAAATATCCCGATTTTGCGGATTTTTGCTATAACAGTGCAGAGTATTTTGTAAATAAAGGATACCGTGTAACAAGCGTTTCGCCGATTAATGAGCCGCAATATAATTGGGCGGCTTGGTATAATGACGATAACACTTATAGCGTTAATCAAGAGGGTTGTTATTATTCTAAGTATGAGGCAAGGGATTTGCTCAAAACATTTGTAAAGAAATTTAAAGGCTCAGATTTGGATAAAAAGGGCGTTAAGGTTTCTATGTTTGAATCAGGCTCAATGGAGGGCGACGATTCAAGCTGTGCGGCATATATGGACTGCATTTTAGGCAGAGGGCCAAAATATGTTTTTAAAAATGCAAAGCTTCGCAAATATTTTAAAGAAGTAAGTATGCATTCTTATTGGTCGGGTGCAGATACTAAGAAAAATGCGGAAAATTATATCAGCGATAAATATTCAAAGTATTCTGTTGCTGCTACGGAATATTGCCAAATGACCGACGATAAAAATACAGGTGTTTATGACCTTATTGCTAAGGAGAAAAACGGCACTAACGGCACATCTATAAAATACGGCGTCGCAATGGCAAATACCATTGTTGACGATTTGACTATAATGAATGCAAACGAATGGGATTGGTGGACTGCATGTTCTTACGGAACTTATACCGACGGACTTATTTATCTTGATGAGGATAATCACGAAAATCTCGATTTTTCAAAGAGATATTACTGCCTCGGCAATTTTTCAAAATTCATTAAAGAGGGTGCGGTAAGAGTTGCGTGTTCTTCGGGCGTCAAAAATGTAAGAAGCGTTGCCTTTGTGAATGAGGATAATACTGTTGTAACTGTATATGTTAATAATAATGATAAAAAAGCATATACAACAATTGACTGCGAAGGCGATTATGCTGTTTATACAACCGACAGGGACAACGACATTGCCAAAACCGACTTCGGCAAAGCCAAAAAGGTCAAGGTTTCACTTCCTGCTTCAAGCGTTGTAACCGTAGTTTATGAAGCAAAATAAAAATGTATAATTAAACACCTCAGGGGTAATAATACTCTTGAGGTGTTTTTTATGGCTACAAAAGATAAACCAAATAATAAAAATTTAAGAGCGCTTTTCTCTGTCATTTGCCTTTGCATTGTTGCACTTGGGCTGATAGTTTATTTTTCAACCAATTCCGCCCACACAACGGATGTAAACGAGGCGACAACGGTTGTTGATAAGGCTAAGGACAAAGAAAAAAAGATTACGACTCAACCGTCAACTGCCCTGACAACGCAGGAAAATACGCAAGCTCAAACAACAAAAAAGAGCGAAAATAAAAAGCCGACAACAGTTACCTCAACCGAGGTTTCAACAATGACGTCGAGTGATACAAACATTCCCTATAAATCTTTTTATAAATACCCTTGCGATGAAACGGTATTGACACCCTACAGCGAGGAACTTGTTAAAAACAAAACTATGAACGATTACAGAGCGCATACGGCAATCGATTTTAAAGCGGCAAAGGGCACAAAGGTCATTTCTATTAACGACGGACTTGTGCTTTCAGTAACGAAGGACGCTATGCTCGGCACGGTTATTGAAATTGACCACGGCTCAAAGCTCGTCGCTCGCTATTGCGGTATGGATACGGTTAATGTGTCTGAGGGGGACTATGTAACTATCGGAGAAGCCCTCGGCACTCTCGGCACAACTCCGTTTGAGGAAAAAAGCGAAAGTCATCTTCATTTTGAAACTTTGCTTGATAATAAATATGTAAATCCGCTTAATGTAATGGGCAAAACAGAGTAAGCTTTTGATAAAGTGAAAACAGCGACTTGAACTTATCAATTCAAGCCGCTGTTTTTGTATAAATGTTATAATATGTAATTTGTAGGGGCGAACATTATTCGCCCGTTTTTATTCGTTTATATCCGTATTTTCGTCTAATGGCTGTTGCTCGTTTTCGTTATCCTGAACTTCAACCGAAAGAATTTCGCCATTTGCCTCAGGCGTCTGAACGGTAGGATGATAATATTCATCAACCTCGCTGTTTACTTCCTCGCTCGGTGCGCTGTTGTTTTCGGCTGCTGTATCGTCATTATTCGCATAAGACGGATATGAACCGCTTTGAACAGACTCTTGCTCTGTCGGTACACTGTTTGGATTGTAGGAATAAAACGGAGCTGCATTTTGATTTTGTGCAGTTTCGTTTTGAGCACTGCTTTGTGTATTATCACAATTATTAGGATTGTAGTAATAATTGCTTTGATTGTTGTTATCGTTATAGTTTTGATTGCCGTTTTGAGCACCTGCAAAAGCATATTTAGCCGCTCTTTGCTCTTGCGAAAGAAAATCATCCTCAGTAATTTTTCCCTCTTGAAGCGCTCTGAGTTTGAAGTTTTCATAATAGAGTGCCTGAGTGGTGAAATAATAAGGAATTACATAAATGCTTGCAATGCCGAATGTGATGCAGGTAAGAAGCCACCAACCGATAAAGCTTAAATCAAGAGCGAAAAGCTCGCCTCTGTTGCCGGCAACCATTTTTTTAGATAACTTGAGAGCCTCTGTCGGCTTCAAATTCGGGTTTTCGCACATAAGCTGGAATGCAAAGTATGAACTGTAGTGATAAACTATTCCCGGGATTACGAAAAGAAGCGACCAAAGGAATTCAAAAACACCTCTTAAAATATAAATAACGATTTTGTTGCCGTATGTAGGACCAAACGAAATCTTGAAAATATTTTGAATTTCTTTGCCCAGCCCCAATTGCTCGTTAGGGTCACGCTTAATAAGCAAAACGTAAAAGCCGCAAAGCGAAACAAAGAGAGGCGAAAGTATCACCGAAACAACAGTAAGGCTTTTTAATCCTATATCTTCAAGACCGATGTTACCGTTTACAAGCATCGTTGACGGCTTGACTGAACTGCCGATTATTTTATCTGACGGAGTATATTTTTGACCGAAGCTTTCAATCGGGTTGTCGCTTGAGCTGTCGCCTGAATCGTCACCGTCATCGTAGTCATAATCGTGATCGCCGTTTCCAAAATAATTAAAGAAATCCTCAGGCGTGTTTTGACCTGAACTGTTATCGCTTGATCCGTTGCTTGGGCCGAAAATGTCTTCCAAATTATTTCTGCTGTTGTATGCGGAAATGCCTACCGTTAAGCCGTTTACCAAAAACAAAACGATTGCGCTTAACACAAACAGTGCAAATATCTTTTCTTTAATAATCTGCTTAGCCTGCGATTTAACTAAGCTTCTGTTGATTTTGTTCATAATTTTATCCTCCTTTGGATAAACTAAAACTCAACCTTTTCCTCAATAAACTTTGCAAGTTCATCAATAGAAATTCTAACCTGCTCCATAGTATCACGGTCACGTACTGTTACGCAGTTATCCTCAACCGAGTCAAAGTCATAAGTTATGCAGTAAGGAGTACCGATTTCGTCCTGACGGCGATATCTCTTGCCGATAGAGCCGGCGTCATCATAATCAATGTTGAATTTTTTAGAAAGCATTGCATAAACCTCGCCTGCCTGCTCGTTAAGCTTTTTTGAAAGCGGAAGAACTGCAGCCTTAAACGGCGCAATAGCAGGGTGGAAGTGCATAACAATTCTCTTGTCGTTCTTTTCTTCGTCAAGAACCTCTTCGTCGTATGCTTCGGTAAGAAGTGCCAAGAATAAACGCTCAACACCGAGTGACGGCTCAATAACGTAAGGAACATATTTTTCGCCTGTTGCCTGGTCAAAATATTCAAGGTTTTTGCCGCTTGTTTTGATATGCTGAGTGAGGTCGTAGTCTGTTCTGTCTGCAACGCCCCAAAGCTCACCCCAACCAAACGGGAATTTATATTCAAAGTCTGTAGTTGCTTTGGAATAGAAGCAAAGCTCCTCTTGGTCGTGGTCACGAAGTCTGAGGTTATCCTTGCTGATGTTAAGAGAATAAAGCCAATCACGGCAGAAGCTTCTCCAATAATCAAACCATTCAAGGTCAGTACCCGGTTTGCAGAAAAATTCAAGCTCCATTTGCTCAAATTCTCTTACACGGAAGATGAACTTACCCGGTGTAATCTCGTTACGGAATGATTTGCCTACCTGTGCAACACCGAAAGGAATTTTCTTTCTTGTTGTTCTTTGCACGTTTGCAAAGTTTACAAAAATACCCTGTGCAGTTTCAGGACGGAGATAAATTTCGTCCTTAGCATCCTCAGTAACACCCTGAAAAGTTTTAAACATAAGGTTGAATTGGCGGATGTCGGTAAAGTTGTGAGCGCCGCAATTAGGGCAAGGAATATTGTGTTCCTTAATATAAGCAGCCATTTCCTCGTTACTCCAACCTGCAACATTTGTGCCGTCAAAGCTTTCAATCAAGTCGTCTGCTCTGTGCCTTGTTTTACATTCGCAGCAGTCCATAAGCGGGTCAGAGAAGCCGCCGAGGTGACCTGAAGCAACCCAAGTCTGCGGGTTCATAAGAATTGCACTGTCAAGGCCTACATTGTATTGGTTTTCCTGGATGAATTTCTTTCTCCAAGCTTTTTTGATGTTTTCCTTAAGTTCCACGCCGAGCGGACCGTAGTCCCATGTATTTGCAAGACCGCCGTAAATCTCAGAGCCGGGGTAAACAAATCCTCTTCCCTTGCAAAGAGCAACAAGCTGGTCTAAAGTTTTTTCTGAATTATCCATTGCATTTTCCTCCGTTAGTATATAAACCATAGTTATATACATTACATTTTACTATGTTTTTATTAATAAGTCAATTATAAGTTGTGAATAAGCAGCCATAACCCGCCCGATATATGTAATTATTAGATTATTTATTTTCAATAGCGTAATCATTAAGTTATGATAATCATATCATCGGCATTTGAACGTTTTGTCTTAATATCCTAAAGGATATGGCGACAAAACGTTGGGCGTTTGAATTTTTAGCAAAGGGGCAGTACCAACGTACAGCTCCCTTCACTAAAAATCCAATTCTGACTACTTCTTCGCAACTTTTTCTTTTCAAACACGGAGTTTAAAAAGAAAAAGGGAAAGCATTGCTTTCCCTTAAACGAACCTTAATTAATTTAATACTTACCAGCCTAAGCGCATAATTGTAAGTTTGCACTTGCCGGTGCCGTATCTGTAGCAAGCTCTGTGTCCTTCAGGTGTGAAGATATCTACTCGACCTACCTGTGAAAGTCCTGAGCCGCCTCTGTCAACTACTGTGTAGTTTGTGCCGTCAATATTGACGATTGAGCCCATAGGAAGCCAATTGCAGGCAATGTAATAAGGATTTTTCATTCCGTTTGATACATGTCTGCCGCTTGCAGTTTGACCTGAACCTGTGCCGCAAGTACCGCATGCACAATAGTGGGTGTATCTGCCTGTAATAACTTGACCTACCTTGTAGCCTCTTTTTTTCGATACGCCGTTGGTTTTAACCTTTGCGCCGTCTGTTTCTTTAGTGCCAACCTTTACTACCTTGTTTTTTGCCTTGGTAATAACCTTTTTGCTGACAACCTTTTGAGTTTTCTTTTTACCGTTTACATATTTAACTTTATATGTTACGTTGGCAGTACCCTTTTTGCCATTTTTAACTACGGTTTCAATACCTTCGTAAACATCGTCGTTTTCTTTTTCAACGGTTTTATATTTGATTTTTTCTTTTTTGGTAACTTGCTTATATGTTACACGGTTTACCGTTACCTTGGTTTTTTTGGTAATCTGCTTGTTTTGAGCCGGAGTGGTGTAGTCGTTGCTTCCCAATTCTACGTTTGCTGCGTCAAGAAGGTCTGATACCGTTCCGCTTACAACAGGCACCTTGTATGTTTCGCCGTCAACCTTAAGTGTGGTTGTCTTAGATGAAATATACTTGATTACCATACCGCTTGTAACTGTATCGCTAAGCTGGCAGTTAAGAGTAACATTGTTTGTGTTAAAGCCGATTTCGTCGAGCGCCTCTTTAACTGTGTCGCCATATACGTTATAAGTGTTGATAGTTCCATTGAATTCTACATTAACATCATTAAGTCTGTCAATTTTGATTACTCCGCCCTTACCTGCGTTAAAAGAGCTGATATCGAGTTTGTCTGTATCGTTCAATGCAATGTTTGCTTGCGACAGGATTTCGATAGGTTCCGTTTCGTTTGTCGTAATTGAATATGTGTTATTATCAACGTCAATTTGAACATTATAGTTAGAAGCCATTTGAGCAAATGCTGTTGATGCAAAAATTACGATTGCCAACACGAATACAATTACTGCCGTTACGACTTTGCGACTTAAGCCACGTATGTCGCCGGTTGTTGATTGGTTAGTCATCTTAATCTCCTTTTGTGATAGAAATATTAGGGTTTCGCTTTGAAACATAGTTCCTAATACCGACACGAATGTAGCTACATAAAATTTCGTATCGAGCAGAGTTGTTTTTTCTGCTTCACCGTTATTATTTCCTCGAGCGATTGCCATTATAGTGACAAATGCATAATGTGTCAATAATTCAGAAGTTAAGATTTTGTATAATATGCACAAACGTTTTTAACATTGTAGTATGGTTACAAAAGGGTTACACCATATCTTGTGGTTATATTCTTTAACGATTTAGCGTACAAAAGTATTTTTTTGTAAAATCCTTAGAAATGCCACTTTTAAATCTTACAATTTGTAACATTTTTATTTGCGACTTTTAATAAACCCAATATATTGTATAAAACGGCGAAAAATAGAAAACGCACAACATTATATAGATATTGTACGAAAAGCTAACTGTTAGTGCTTCGTACAATTATTTTTGCTGTTTTGTAAGCACTTTTGTTCGATAAAACGCTTTGAAATCGCACCGTTACTTATATATGATATTTATTATATATTATATTATTTAAAACTATTATATATAGAAGTGCAAAATGCAGACAAGAAAAAAGTCTGTAACCGTAAAATCAGGTTACAGACTGTAATTATTTGCGATTTTAAGTCGTTATTTTGAATCAAGTGATTTTGTTATTTTAACATTTGCAAAAACAGAGATTGCCGCAAGCAAAACTCCTAAAACTATGCATACACAGCAAGCACCGTTTACCGCCGACGTAAATGCCGTTTGATAAATTTGCGGTGAAATGTTAAGCCCTTGCGAAATTTTTGCAATAAGGCTTGCTATGCCTGCTGCGGTGAATGTAAATCCTGTTACGGTAAATGCAACAAAGATATTAAACATAATTTCACGTGAACGCCTAAACAAAACAAGAAGTAATATTATAGGTAAGGCAACTAAAAGAATCCCGATTGAAAGAAAATGCAAATAATTGCTGTTGAAAGTGCTGATAAAATCAGCGATAGCTTCCGTGTTCTTCAACCCAAAGCAGTCGGAATAAGCTTGAGTCGCCTTTACTGCCGTGTTGTGAATAAGCGCTTCGTCATATTGCATATTGTTGCCCTTAAGATATTCCTTGCAAAGAGAGTCAAACTGCGCAATTTGATTTTTTGAATAAAGGTCAGGGTTGTCCTGATTGTAAAGCCTTGTAAGTGCGCTTGAATTTGAAATGTCATTATTTTTGTATACTGCGTCAAATACTCTTGACGGAATACCGCTTTGCGCCTCAAGCACGCTTATTTGGTCCTTAAATGCTTTTTCGCATTGCTCGCTTACATTGCATTTGTCAAAAACATAATTCATATATTTTTGCGACAAAACGGTAGATTTTGTTATTGAAATTCCGAATAATAAAATCGAACCTGCGGCAATAAGCAGGGTAAGGATAAAGCATATTGCTTTTCGTGATTTTGAAAGTGTCATCTGCTCCTCCTTATGCGTTTACCTTGGCGCCGCTTTTCATAACCGCAACGCAAACATAGTATTCGTTTGATATTCCTGCTCCGACGCTATTGTCTGTATAAAGCACAAGTGCTCTTGAAAGCCCTGCACCGGCATTTTTGAGCTCGTGCTTGTTATGAGCGGTGTATATGCTTTTAATTGTGTATTCATAAGAAGAATAGAAAGTGTCAATATTTATTGTGTCACCCTCGCTTGCAAGTTTGATTTTTGCACTGTTATTTTTGTAAACTTCTGCAAAGCAGGTGCCGATTTCACCCGGAAGCGATGAGCCTATATTAATGTTAAATCTTTCGTTTGCATTGACTTCGTCTGCCTTGTAAATAAGCGGCAGGCTCTCGTCGCCGACGCTGATTTTGCCGATTACAGAGTTGTTTTCAAGCTTGTTAAACGATGATTTTTTTATACTTCCGTTTTCCTCTTTAATGTCAAAAGAGGTTATTTCATTAACTTGCTTGCCCTGCTCGGCTGCCATTTGAAAGCCTTTATCAGGGGTAAGTGCGTTGATGATTCCCACATACAAAACGGAAAGTATAATCGCTGTAAAAATCGGCAAAAGTATCCCGTTAATTAATAATCTTTTTTCATTTTTTGTCATATTTTTGCCCTGCTATCTGTTGATATCCTGCGCCTGAAGGGCGTTTTGCATAAAATTATTCTTTTTCTTCTTAGGCTTATATGCAGGTGGGTTTTTAAGCTTCTTCATAAGGCTGCTGCCTTTTTTTGCGGTGAGCTTGTTAATCTCGTGAACAGGGCCTGACATATAGTCTGACATATACTTGTCAGCCACAGCCATCATATCCTTGTCATTTTGCATAGCGCCCAAAATGGTTACGCCGATAACGTCCTGAACCTCATTTGTGCCGTCCTCATAAACTTCGTTGAGCATTTTGAAAAGCCTTTTTTGGTCAGCGCTGTTTCCGTTTTTGATTACATCTATTACCTTAGGTGTGCCAATCTCTGTGAAAAATGTTTCAGGTAAAAATTCACCGTATTTTACAATATTTTTCTTGATATCTTCTTTAAATTCGGGATATAAAGCGCCAAATCTGTTTGCAAGTGAGTCGCAATCATAGCTGATAACTCCGTTTTTAGCCTTTGTTCTTGAAACAGCCTTAGGCATTTTAACCTTGTCAAGATTAACCTGCTTTCTTGCCTTGAAAATTCCGCTGATTTCGTCGTTGATTTCGTTGCCGAGGCTCTTTGCATCTTTTTCATTGTAAGTCTCTGCATCAAAAAGCGAACGTGAAATAGTATCAAACTGAGGTTCGCTAGCCTTGTAATCATAGCAACATTCAAAAGCCATCGTGCTTGCGCTGCTGTCGTACATAATTCTGTATGCGCCTTTTTCGCCTGCAAAAGTTATGCTCTTTTCGTCCTCGTTAACTTTTTTGAAGTCAAGCTCCTCATTAGTTTGGATGAGCTGCTTTTCTGCAATCTTAAAAACTTCACTTATTTCCATATCTTTATCGTTCTCCAATTAAATTTTAAATTAAAAGCTAAATATTTTAATCAGTTTATTATAACATTAAAGTGTGTGCTTGTCACTATATTTTTTATTTGTT
>ENA-ORUI01001093-ORUI01001093.1-human-gut-metagenome-genome-assembly--contig:-NODE-1093-length-29348-cov-3.806165_pt1 | contig 29348 bp, 30 predicted proteins | sample MGYA00242078_ERZ509205 | MGnify/ENA primary metagenome ERZ509205 (study PRJEB26280, sample SAMEA2338828) | human gut metagenome | biome: human gut; feature: human-associated habitat; material: faeces... | reverse complement strand
CTGCACGGTGCCAGTCGAGCATCGGGGAGAGTTTGATAATGACGTAATCTGCCTTTTCTACGGGCGGTTTTTGAGGATTTTTTATAAGCGGTCGGTTGCTATTTCCTATATCTCCGGAAAAAAGAATGGTTTTTGTAATTCCGTTTTCCGTCACTTTAATTTCTATTGACGCACTGCCCAAAAGATGACCTGCATCAATAAATTTAATTTCTATTCCGTCAAAAATTTGGTAGCTCTCGTCATATTCGCACGGAGTAAAATATTTAAGCGCATTTTGTACGTCTTGCGTGGTATAAAGCGGTTCAATCGGCTCTTTACCGCTGCGCTTGTTTTTTCTGTTCTTCCATTCTGCCTCAAATTCCTGAATGTGCGCCGAGTCCATAAGCATAATTCTGCATAGTCTGTCAGTCGCACTTGTTGTATAAATCGGCGCAGAAAAGCCGTTAGCCGACACATAAGGAATATGACCTGAGTGGTCAATATGAGCATGGGTTAAAAGCATAGCGTCAATATCATTCGGCGATACGGGAAGTTCAACATTTTCGTAAACGTTTTCGCCCTGCTCCATACCGCAGTCTATCATTATTTTTTTGCCGCAGGCATAAAGAATGGTGCAAGAACCTGTCACCTCGTGTGCTGCGCCTACAAAATACAGTTTCATAAATTTACCCCCTTTTTCTAAAACTGTTTTAAAATTATATTGCTGTCATTTGGCTTAATATCGCTTATCTCAAATGAATTTAATATAAGCGACGTTGCATTTTTCAGCTTTTTTTCATCATTTGAATAAAGTGTCATAACAGTATCGTTTTTGCTTATGTAATCACCTTTTTGACACTTGAAAAGTATTCCTGCCAGTGGGTCAATATTGTCCTTTTTCACATTCCTGCCTGCGCCTAAGATAACACAAACATTGCCGATTTTTTGAGCGTCGATTTTTGAAATATAGCCTTGCTTTTCCGCCTTAATTTCAGCTTTATATTTATCAAATCCAAATTTATTTTCATCTTCAATATAGCTTACGTCGCCGCCCTGAGATTTAACCATTTGCTTCAGCTTGTCAAGCGCCTTGCCTGAATTAATCATTTCTTTTGCTTTGATTTCAGCCTCTTTTAAATCAATTTCTTTGGTAAGACTTATCATATTTGCAGCAAGTGCTATGCAAAGCTCGGTTAAATGCAAAATATTCTCGCCTTTAAGTATTTTTACCGCTTCCGCCACTTCTAAGCTGTTGCCGACTGCATAGCCTAAAGGTGAACTCATATCGGTGATAAGTGCTTTCACATTTCTGTCGCAATGCCTGCCTATGCTTACCATATCTTCTGCAAGAAGCGTTGCACTTTGAATATCTTTCATAAACGCACCTTCGCCGCATTTGACGTCAAGAACTATATTTTTAGCCCCTGCGGCAAGCTTTTTGCTCATAATTGACGATGCAATCAGCGGCATACAGTCAACCGTGGCGGTAACGTCCCTCAAAGCGTATAATTTTTTGTCACACGGCGCCATATTGCCTGTTTGACCTGCAACGACTAAGCCTATATCCCTTGCCTGTTTTTTGAAATTTTCAGGACTCATAGCGGTGCAAAAACCGGGGATAGCCTCAAGTTTATCAATCGTGCCGCCAGTGAAGCCTAAGCCTCTGCCACTCATTTTTGCAACAGTACAGCCTGCCGCTGCCGCAATCGGCGCAACAACAAGAGTAGTTTTGTCGCCCACTCCGCCGGAGGAATGTTTGTCAACAGTCGAGTTTTTAAATTCGCTTAAATCAAGCATATCGCCGCTTTTCGCCATTGCAAGTGTAAGTGCGGCAGTTTCCTCATTTGTCATTTTGTTAAAATATATTGCCATTGCAAGAGCCGATGCCTGATAATCGGGGATATCGCCGTTTGTATATTCTTTTACAAAAAATTCAATTTCCTCTTTTGTAAGCGCCAAGCCTTGCTTTTTATGCTCAATAATATCTGCCATTCGCATAATGTAACGCCTTCTTTATTTGTCTAATTTGAATGAATAGGGGAGAAGCTCGCCTAAAGTGAAACTTTTGATTTCTTTCCCATTTTCTAATATAATAACAAAATCCTTGCCGCAAAATTCGCTCATAACCTGCCTGCAAGCACCGCAGGGAAAGCAAAAATCATCGCTTGAACCTGAAATTGCGATTTTTTCAAATTCCTTTTCACCCTCGCTTATTGCTTTGAAAAAAGCCACTCTCTCGGCGCATACAGTTAATGGATATGATGAATTTTCAATATTTGCACCTACATATATTTTGCCGTCTTTGGTTAAAAGAGCCGCACCGACCTTGAATTTTGAATAAGGGGAATAGCTTTTTTGCTTTGCATTTTCTGCAAGATACATTAATTCTCTGTTTTCCATATTCTTACCCTTTTACTTTATTAAATCTATTACATTTTCGCCTTCAAGCTGTTCGTTAATGCCAAAAAGCGAAAGTGCCGTGTTGCAAACAACGCCGAAGCCGTCAACGGTTTTTAAATTTATGTTTTTGAGCGATTTTGAATATATGATAAGCGGCACATATTCCCTTGTGTGGTCCGTTCCTTTATATCCGGGGTCACAGCCGTGGTCTGCCGTTATCATTAAAAAGTCATCATCATTAAGATTTGCGCAAAGCTCAGGTAAGCATTCGTCAAATTCGCTTATGGCTCTTGCGTAGCCGTCAATATCTCTTCTGTGGCCGTAAAGCATATCGCAGTCAACAAGATTTGTATAGCAAAGACCGTCGAAATCTCTTTTTGAAATTTCAAGTGTTTTTGCAATGCCTTGTGTATTTCCCGTTGTGAAATAATGCTCGCTCATTCCTCTGTGCGCAAAAATGTCGTAAATCTTGCCCACTGCAATGGTATCCTTGCCGTGCCTTTTTAGTACGTCAAGCAACGTGTCGCCCGGTGGTTCGAGTGAAAAATCATGACGTCTCGCAGTTCTGATAAAATTGCCGTTTTCATCCTTGATAAACGGCCGTGCAATAACTCTGCCTACTGCGTATTTGCCAACGAGTATTTTTCTTGCGATTTTGCAATAATTATATAATTCCTCATCGCTTACTATATCCTCGCAAGCCGCAATTTGAAATACACTGTCAGCCGAGGTGTAAACAATTAAAGCGCCTGTTTTGATATGCTCGTCGCCGTAATCTTTGATTACCTGAGTGCCGGAATACGGCTTGTTTACAATAACTTTTCTGCCGCATTGCTTTTCAAATTCATCAATAACCTCACTCGGAAAGCCGTTTGGAAATGTAGGCAAAGCCTTTTTTGAAACTATACCTGCCATTTCCCAATGACCTGTTGTGGTGTCTTTGCCGATTGAAAGCTCTCTAAGCCTGCCGTATGATGCGTTGTGCTTTTCCAAACTGTCAAGCCCAACTCCGTCAATAGCAAGAAGCCCCATTTTTTTCATATTCGGCGTGTTAAAATAAACGGATTTTGATATTGTTTTTATAGTGCTTGCACCTTCGTCACCAAAAGCCGTTGCGTCGGGAGCAGCACCTACGCCAAAAGAGTCAAGTACAACTATAAAACCACGCATTTTTATCCTTCTTTCATAATTTTAACAAGTCTGCTTGTGCCGAGCCTGTCAGCGCCTAATGAAATAAACTTTTCACCGTCGCTAAATGATTTTATTCCGCCTGCCGCCTTTATTTTTTTGCCGTTAATATGCTCTTTCATAAGTTTTATATCATCAAAGGTTGCGCCTGATGTGGAAAATCCCGTTGATGTTTTGATGAAATCCGCATTCGATTGTGAAACTATTTCGCACATTTTGATTTTTTCGTCGTCGCTTAATAAACAGGTTTCAATAATCACTTTTAAAAGCCTGCCGTCACACGCTTTTTTAATCTCATTTATTTCATTTAGCAATTCATCATATTTTTTGTCCTTTAAAAAACCGATGTTAATTACCATATCAATTTCGTCTGCGCCGTTTTTAACGGCATCGCTTGCTTCAAAGCATTTGACTTCGGTTGTGCTATATCCGTTTGGAAAGCCTATAACTGTGCATATTTTTATTTTATCGCCGGTATAAGCCTTTGCTGCTTTGACAAATGACGGCGGAATACAAACGCTTGCACAGCCGTATTTTATGCCGTCAATGCAAATTTGCTTTATTTCCTCCCACGTTGCGCCTTGCGCCAATAAGGTGTGGTCAACGTACGATAATATTTCATTTTTATTCATCGGTATAACTCCTTTTTTCAAATTTTACATAAAATTTTCCTAACTTAATTATATCACTTTGCCCTCTCATTTCAATAACTAAAAATAAACATTTCCTTAACTTTTCGACATATAAATAAAATTGACATAAGCATTTTATTACAAAATCTGCGTATTGTTGCAAATAAGCTTAAAATATGTTAAAATTAATAAGTATGTAATTTTATATTTTTAATATAGATTTCATTTGGAGGTAAAAATGGGTATATCTGAAAAAATACAAAGAATTATAAAAAAAATACTCAAATATATTTCTCGTATGTTTTCCAAAACGCCGAAAAGAAAGTTTTATTTCGGTATGTTTTATAAGCATTGCAAGGTTAAGGATAATGTAATTTTGGTTGAGTCGTTTCACGGTTCAAATATTTCTGACTCTACCCTTGCGCTTGTTCGCCAAATTCTTAAATCCTACCCCGGCAAATACAAAATATATTACGGCACGGAGAATAAGAAAAAGCATGCCGAGTTTATAAAAGAAATCGGGCTTGACGTTAAGCTTATTGATGTAACGACATTTAAGTATACAAAAATTCTTGCAAGCGCAAAGTATCTTATCAATAACAGCTCATTTCCGGTTTATTTCGTTAAAAAGCCGGAGCAGGTTTATATTCAAACTTGGCACGGCACTCCGCTTAAAACGCTCGGCAAAAAAATGCGCCTCGGCATTGAGTCAATGTATAATGTTCAGCACAATTTCCTGCAGGCTGACTATATAACTTTCCCCAACGATTTCACCCGTGATGTTATGATGGAGGATTATAACCTTAATGACCTTTATACAGGCAAGGTTGTTATGGCCGGCTATCCGAGAAATGAAATATTCTTTAAAAAAGAAGAGGGAGAGGCACTTAAAGCAGAACTTGGCTTAGCGGGAAAGACCGTTTATGCTTATATGCCGACTTGGAGAGGCACAAGCAACCACGATATCAACACCGCTTCGTATGAAAGCAAGGTTAAGGAAATATTTAAGGTTATTGATAATAAGCTTAGTGATGACCAAGTTTTCTTTGTCAATTTCCATCCGATTTTGAAGGATTCAATTTCGCTTAGCAACTATAAGCATATCAAGCCTTTCCCAAAGGGTGTTGATAACTATAGCTTTTTGAATTGCGCAGACGCACTTGTTACAGACTATTCATCTGTATTTTTTGATTATTCAATCACTCAAAAGCCGATTATCCTCTTTATGTATGACTATGATGAATATATGCACGACAGAGGAATGTATTTGGACGTTGCAACGCTTCCTTTCCGTAAGATTTATGATGAAAAAGAGCTTGCAAGGGTGCTTAGTGATGAAAGCTTTATGAGCGATTCGTATACCGATACCGAATATTTCAAAACGTTCTTTAAGTATGACGCACCGGATATAAGCCAAAGGCTTCTTGACCTTTTGTTTACGGGTGAGAGTGACAGCCTTGAAATTAAGGACTATTCCTTTAATAAGGAAAAAAAGTATAAAGTTATTCACCCTGAAATTGTTAAGGAATATGCTCATCTTAATTCAATTTCAAAAATTGCAAAAGACGATACAATTGTTTGCTTTGAAAAGAAATGGTTTAAGGGTGAGGTTGGTCCTGCGCTTTATGATAATTTCAACGATATGTTCAAATATGTTGTTATCACAATGACAACTCCGAGAACGTATATTGAGGATATGCTGTGCCATTTAGGTGTTAAAAAAGTTAAGGATGCTGTTCATAAAAGAGAAATTCAGCGTACATTCCCTAATCTTAACATTGACCCTAAGTTTATTACAGATATCAGCGCATTTGATGAAAATTGCTTTGTTGACGAGCGTGATATTGTTCACCTAAATACAAAAAATGTTGCAAACGGCAACAAAAAAATTGCTGTATCTCTTAATGCCAAGGGGTACGAATTTGAGCAAATAGCAGTTTTAAACAATAAGCGTGTTATTCAAAAAACACTTCCCTTGACTGAGGAAAACAGGCAAACAAAGAGTTTTGAAATTCCGCTTGATATTCTTATTGAAAAACTTGTTGTTTACAATAAGCAAAGATATAATGTCGGTATTATTGCATTTGATAAGAAAAAGGGCAGAAAATGCATAGTTATGCCGTCAATTAAAAAGGCAAAGGACGGCGATATTTCCAAAAGATTTTGCGAACCGCTTTTTGCAACGTATACTCTTCCGAAATCTTATTTTGATACGGACCTTAAAAAGCTTGTTGATGCTAACAGTGAGCGTACAAGAAAAATGCTCAAGCTTTATGATTTAACGCCTACTGCTTATGAACTTGCGACAAGTCCGTTTTATAATGATAAAAGAGAGTTCACCCTTTATTTTGGCAAAAAGGATGATGCACTTGAAGCGATTTATCCGCCGTGTAAGCTTACTTCTCTTAAAACTAATGGCAATCGCCTTGAACTTGCGTTCAATATTCCGAACGACCAAAACGCCAAGTTTGACGGTCTTGTTCTTAAATACAGGAGCGTTATTGAGGATATTCAAATTCCGTTTGATTGTAAGCTCGAAAAGAAAGAGGGCTTTACAAGGGTAAATGCAACTCTCGAATTTAAGGGCGATATGCCGCTTAAGGAAATATTCTGGGACGTAAGGGCCGTAGTTGAAAAATACGGCGCAAAGCAATATGTTAAGCTCGGTTATAACGGCTATGCGATTAAGCAAAAGCTTTATTTTTCAAATGTTCAGTGTGATGTTGACGATAAGCATATAATTTTCCCTTATTTCACCAAAAAAGGCATTATTAATTTCTGCTTTAGGGAAAGAAGCGAATACGATACTGCCGAAGTTAAGCGCAAGGAAGTTTTGGCATATATTCTTTATATTCTCTCAGGTCTTTTCCTAAGCCGTAAAAATATTTGGATTGTTTATGAAAAATTCTGCAAAATGGCGCAGGATAACGGCTATTATTTCTTCAAGTATTGTATGGAAAATCTTGATGAAAAAGAGAAAAAGAATATCTATTATGTAATTGATAAGCGCTCAGACGAATATAAAAATGTTGAAAAATACGGCAAGCACGTAATTGATTTTATGAGTGTTAAGCATATGCTTTACATTATGTCAATGTCAATTTGTATTTCGAGCGACTCAAAATCTCATCTTTACGCTTGGAGAACTAAGCCGAGCCTTGTTAAGCGTGCAATAGGAAAGAAAAAGGAACTCTTCCTCCAGCACGGTGTAACTGCTCTTAAGCAGGTTCATCAGCTTTTCGGTAAAAATGGTACAAGTTCAATGGAATACTTTGTCACAACGGGCAGGGTTGAGCAGGAAATTGCAATTAACGAGCTTGGCTATAATGAAAAGACTACGCCTATCACGGGCTTCGCACGTTGGGACGTTCTTGAGGATAAGCAAAGCGATAAGGAAAAGTTTATTCTTCTTATGCCTACTTGGCGTTCTTGGCTTGAAGAAGTCAGCGATAATCAATTCCTTGTAAGTGATTATTATAAGAAGTATTCATCTCTTCTTCAAAGTCCACGTCTTAACCAAATTCTTAAAGATACAAATACTCGCCTTATTTTCTATATCCATCCTAAATTTGCAGGATATATTGATAATTTCAAGGCTGCTGTCAGCAATAGGGTAACGTATATTCCTTTTGGCAAAATCCCTCTTAATGAGCTTATGATGCGCTGCTCGATGCTTATTACGGACTATTCAAGCGTCTGCTGGGACGTTTATTATATGGACAAACCTGTTCTTTTCTATCAGTTTGACTATGATATGTATAATCAGGCTCACGGCTCATATATCAATATGGAAAACGACCTTTTCGGCAATCGTTCCACTACTGAGGATGCACTGTTGAACGATGTTGAATATTTCGCAAATAACGGTTTTGTTGAAAATGAAAAGGACCGCCTTGCCGCTCCTAAATACTTTGAATACCGTGATAATAACAATTCTAAGAGAATATATGATTTCTTAAAGAATAACGGATTTTAATTAAATGGGCTGTCTCACAAAAGTGAGACAGCCCATTAATTTATGATATTGATTTTTGTTGTTTTAGCTTATTTATCGTTCTTGATTTTGCCTACTCGAAGTGCTCTGAGTGAATTTGCAATCGCAATAAGGCAAACGCCTACGTCGCCGAATACCGCAAGCCACATTGCATTTTCGTTAAATATACCTACCGCACATCCGATAATGATTAAGAGTTTTACGGCTATTGCAAAAATAATATTTTCATAAACTATACGAATTGTTTTCTTTGCGGCTTTTTTGCCGATTGCAAGCTTTGAAAGCGAGTCGCCCATAATAACCATATCTGCCGCTTCAACTGCTATGTCAGAGCCGGCACCGCCCATAGCTACACCAACGTCAGCCTGCGACAAAACAGGTGCATCGTTAATTCCGTCGCCTGTGTAAACAACGGTTTTGCCGCTTTTTTGAAGCTCACTTACTATATTTGCTTTTTCGTCAGGCATAAGACGGGAGTAAACCGTGTCAATATCAGCCTTTTTAGCGATGTCTTTGGCGATTACTTCCTTGTCGCCCGTCATCATAATTGTTTCTTTAATTCCGAGCTTTCTAAGGTTTTTAAGTGCGTCCTTGCTGTCCTGCTTAATGATATCGGCAAATACAATATCACCCATAAAGCCTTTTTCACTGCAACAATAAATTGCCGTTCCTATAACGCTTGTTTCCTTAAAATCATCGCAGTGCTCACGCATAAGCTTTTCATTTCCGACGAAGTATTTAACTCCGTCAACTACTGCCGAAACACCGAGCCCTGCATAAGTTTTTGAATCCTTAACGTCACATTCGTCTGCATAGTGACCGAATGCAACATTAATGCTTTTTGCAATAGGGTGGGTGGAATATCTTTCGCAAGCTGCAATAATTTTTAAAAGCTCTCTGTGCTTGTTATCCTTGCAATGGCAATGGTTGTGTTCACAGGTTACAAATTCAAATTTGCCGTTTGTGAGCGTGCCTGTTTTGTCAAATACACCTGTGTCCGCTTTTGCAAGTGCTTCAAGATAGTTTCCGCCTTTGACGAGTATTCCCTCACGAGAGCATGCGCCTATTCCCGCAAAAAAGCTTAACGGAATTGAAATAACAAGTGCGCAAGGGCAGGAAACAACGAGTGCCGAAAGACCTCTGTAAAGCCATTCGTGCCATTGACCGCCGAAGAAAAGGGGAGGCACAACCATAATAAGCACGGCAATTAAGCATACAATAGGGGTATAAATTCTTGCAAATCGGGTGATGAATTTTTGAGCGTGGCTCTTTTTATCCTGCGATTTTTCAAGCATATCAAGTATTCTTGAAACTGTCGAATCCTTATATTCCTTTTCAGCCTTAACCGTTACCGTGCCGTCAAGGCTTACCGAGCCTGCAAGCACGCTGTCGCCGACTGTTTTGGTAATCGGAATTGTTTCGCCCGTGAGCGATTTCATATCAAATTGCGACGTACCCTCGCTTATTATGCCGTCAATATCAAGCTTTTCGCCGGGGCGGATAATCATTAAGTCGCCGACTTTAACCTCGTCCGGCTTAACTGTTTGCTCCTTGCCGTCAACTAAAATATTGACCTCCTCCGTCTTGGCTTCAAGCATATTTTTAATCGACTTTCTGCTTTTTTCAAGTGCAAGGCCCTGCAAATATTCGCCTATGGTAAAGAGGAATACTACCATACAGCCTTCACTGTATTCTCCGACAGCAAATGCACCGATTGAAGCAATGGTCATAAGTAGGTTTTCGTTAAAAATATCCTTGTGTATTACACCTTCAACAGCTTCTTTGATTATGTCAAAGCCTACAATTAAGTATGAAAGCATAAAACATACAAGATATGTGAATTTAGGTAAATTAACAATACCTCTTTCGGCAATTTCGTTTAATATGTAGCCGGCAATCAGGAAAAATCCTCCGCCGATTAATTTGAATAAAAATTGACCTTTGTCTATATCCTCATGTGAATGTTCACAGCCGCAGCCGTGGCCGTGACAGCATTCGCCATTTGTGTGTTCGTGAATGTGAGCCATATTTGCACCTCTTTTTTTATTTAATCATACATAATATAATTTAATAAGTTGTAATTGTCAACTGTTTATTTTCGTCAACGCTTGCAACGGCAATATTATTGAGCGAAATATCTCTGTTTGCAATCATCTTTTTAAGCTCATTTTTGCCGATAGGGGATTTTTCAATCTCTTTTTCGAGTAATTGCCCGTCTAATATGACATCATAAGAAAGACCTTCTCTTATAGGAGCGAAGTTGAAATCCTTTGGGTTAAGCGGTCTTTTAAGCGGAGTCGGCATAAAGCTGATGTTTCCCGTGGTTTCCATAATTGCGCAGTCGATATCTGCAAGCGAAAAATATCCGCTCGCTCTTGCGCTTGCAATTAAATCGTCAATGTCAAGCTTTGCTTTTTTCATATTTTTCTTAATTATTTTGCCCTTTTGCATTATGATAATCGCTTCGCCCGAAATAAAGTGCCTTGCCTTAATGCTCTTTTGCGTAATAACCGACAGCAAAACGCCGATAACAGCCCAAACGGCCATTGCCGTTATGCCCTTCCACCATTCAAGTTCAATGTTTGTTGACATTTCTGCTGCAATCGAACCTATGGTAATTCCTATAACATAGTCAAAAAAGCTCATCTCGCTTATCTGCCTGAAACCCATTAATTTAGTTAATAAAAATAATACAACCATTGCAACAAATGATAATATAATTATTTGAAGAAATTCCATAATATCACCATTAATATTTTGTGCATTATTTTTGAATTTATATATAAAAAATGCAGGCGGACAATAAATCCGCCTGCAAAAAAATAATAAAAATTTTATTTAATAATTGTACCGATGGTGTTAGGAGCCATACCAGCGGCATTTGCCTCGTCGGTATCAATGTGCATTGCAAGAGCATAAGAATCCGATACTCTTACTACAACGTCGCCGAATGTAAGATTTCTTTCGTTTGATGTAGGGATGGTAACTGAAACGATTTGACCGTTTGTAAGTCCCATTTTTTCAGCGTCTGCTGTTGTTGCGTGGATATGCCTTTTAGCGGCAATAACACCCTTTGTAATTTCGATTTCACCTGCAGGGCCTACAAGCTTGCAGCTTCCTGAGCCTTCAAGGTCGCCACTCTCTCTTACAGGAGCAGTAACGCCGATTGAACGAGCGTCTGTGAGGGATAACTCAACCTGAGTTTCCTTTCTGCAAGGACCGAGGATTGAAACAGCAGGAAATTCGCTCTTAGCACCTACAACTCTTACTCTTTCGTTGCTTGCGAACTGACCCGGCTGAGAAAGTTCCTTTTTAACAGTAAGCTCATATCCCTTGCCGAAAAGTGTTTCCAAATCTTCCTTTGAAAGGTGAACGTGTCTTGCTGAAATTTCAACTAAAACTTTGTTTTCCATATGTAAATCTCCTTAAATCATACACGCACATAAAGTGCATTTTAATCTCTTATATTTTATACCTATTTTGATTGTATTTCAACCATAAATTTGATATAATAGCGTTGGTGATGAAAAATGACATTAGACGAACTTGAAATTAAATGTAAAAATTGCACAAAATGCGACTTGTGCGAGGGCAGAACAAACCTTGTTTTCGGTGTTGGCAAAAAAGATGCGGATATTATGCTTATAGGTGAGGGACCCGGCGAAAACGAGGATTTGCAGGGTCAACCTTTTGTCGGAAGAAGCGGTCAGCTCCTTGATAAATTTCTTGCAAGCGTTGACCTTTCAAGAGATAAAAACGTTTATATCGCAAATATGGTTAAATGTCGTCCGCCAAAAAACCGTGACCCTAAGCCTGAGGAGCAGGATATGTGCATTAATTGGCTAAGGGAGCAGTTTAAGATTATTAAACCTAAAATTATTGTTTGCGTAGGTCGAATTTCGGCTCAAAAGCTTATTGATAAAAATTTCAAGGTTACTCAGCAGCACGGCGAATTTATTGATAAAAACGGTACTCTTTTTATGGGAACGTATCACCCTGCCGCTATTTTGAGAAATCCCAATAATAAGGAAGCGGCATTCGGCGATTGGCTTGCATTAAGAGATAAAATTAATGAATTAGGTATTGAAATATAATATAAAAAGATGGTTACGTAAAATACGTAGCCATCTTTTCTTTTGCTTATTATTTTAATATTTCGTCTGCAAGTGATTTGAGAGCGTCAATGTCATTTTCTTTTAATGTTGTTTTGATTGTAACCGTATTATCAATTAAATCAATGTTTTTCATTGTTTCAAACTCTGATTTCATAGCTTTAACGGCACTCGGTGCCCATGATGCGTTTTCAACAAGGGCAACTCTTCTGTTTTGATAAAGCTTTGTTTTTAAACGGTGAATAAAATCAGCCATAGGGGTGAATACTGTGCCGTCATAGCTTGGCGCCATACATAAAAGCGTGCTGTATCTGAATGCGTTTTCAACATTTTCTGCCATATCGCTTCTTGAAAGGTCGGAGATTACAACTTTTGCACCCTTTTCTTCAAGAATTTCTTTCATTTTGCGAGCTGCTTCGGCTGTGTTGCCGTGCATTGATGCATAGGCGATAAATACACCTTCATCCTCCGGCTCATAAGATGACCAAATTGTATAAAGCCTTAAAACCTCAGGAATTTCATCGGATAAAATCGGGCCGTGAAGCGGATAAATTGTCTTAATATCAAGCTTTCCTGCTTTTTTCAAAACATTAGATACAGGTAAGCCGTATTTGCCGACAATGTTGAAATAATATCTTCTCGCCTCATAGTTCCAGTTTTCATCAACGTCAAGTGCACCGAATTTTCCGAATGCGTCGGCTGAGAAAAGGGCTTTTTCGCTTTCCTCATAAGTTATCATAACCTCAGGCCAATGAACCATAGGTGCAAGAATGAATTTAAGCGTATGGCTTCCGAGCGACAGCTCGTCGCCCTCCTTGACTGCCATAACATTTTCAGCCTCAATATCAAACTGCTCAAGCATTGCCTTTGCCTTAGCCGTGCAAACAAGAGTAAGGTGCGGATACATTTTTAAAAGAGTGTTGATATTTCCCGAATGGTCAGGCTCTAAGTGCTGTACCACAAGATATTCAGGCTCTCTGCCGTCAAGTGCTTTTTCAAGATTTTCAAGCCACTTGTCTGTAACAATTTTGTCAACCGTGTCCATAATTGCGATTTTTTCATCGTCAATAACGTATGAATTGTAAGCCATTCCGTTTGGAATTGAATATTGCCCCTCAAATAAATCAAGGTCGTGCGTGCCCGCACCGATATATTTAATGCTTTCAGCCATAATTTAACACTCCTTAAATTTAGTGATTAAAATTATACCATAATTAAAAGAAATGTTCAATACGGCTTAATCATCGTATGAATTATTTATAATTGTTTTGCCGTTTGGAAATTCAATTTCGTACTGCTCATTGTCTGTTTCTACAGAGCCGATTCCTTCATCGCTTAGGTCAATACTTACGTTGGTGTAGTAGATGTATTTAACTCCGTTTTTGTCTGTTGCACTTATTTCAAAATCAACGTTCGTCAAGATTAATTCGTAATCAATCTTCGCCTTTAAATAGCCTAAAAATACGGTGTTATCGGCAACACGGCAATCCTTTTCGTAAAGCACCTTGTCTTTATTCTTGCTTGAATAAATTTTTAAATGCGCTTTTTCGAGTTCTTGTTTTGAGTTTAAATTGAACTTTACATTATTGCTATCCTCTGCCTTAAATTGCAAATATGTATTTTTGTAGTTGACGGTTGAAATGTAATTGTCAACATTAAAGTATTCAGATGCATAATCAGGTGTTAAATCAATAGTTGACGTGTTGCTGTCGTCCTTTGCCAAAAGGGTATAGTTGCCCTTTATTGTTGCGTCAAGCTGAGTTTCAAGAACGAATTTGCCGCCCTTGCGCTCAAATTCAAGCTCCTTTGTTTTATTATCATCTTGCGGCACTTCAAGCGTAACTTTTAATGAATTGCTGTATGTTTCGGGCGCATAGGTGAATAAAACGTTTGCAAGCCACGGCTTATCCTTATCAAAGCTTAAAACTTCATAACTTGCATCGTCTGACATATCATGTGTGTTGTCGGGGCTATCGTCGGAATCGTCTTGTATAATTTGCGGTGATTGAACATTATTAATTTGCGATTTCAAATTATCAATTTGGTTATTTATACTAATCATAAAGAATATTATAACCGCCAAAGCGACACAGAAAATTACAGCGCAGGTTTTCAGCTTTTTATATAATTCCTTGATTTTTTTAGAGCTTTGCATATTTTCAAGTGTGATAAGCTCGTTTATATATTCCTTTGTATAATCATTTATATTATCATTATTATTCTTGTCATTACTGAAACCTAAAAGTTCATCCATAGTAACGCCAAAATATTCTGCAAGTGCATTAAGCTTTTTAAAATCCGGCATTGCCGTGCCGTTTTCCCATTTTGATACCGTTTGACGGGAAACGTTCATAGCCTCGGCAAGAGCCTCTTGCTTAATGTCCTTTGCTTTTCTTAATCTTCTTAAATTTTCGCTGAAATTCATAAAGAGCACCTCCTCGGTTGATTTCTGTAATCATTTTACCAAAGAAGTGCCCTTTGTTCAACTTATTTTAGGTTTTCAAAATGTAAACTTGAAGTTTACATTTTAATGTCGCAGACTCCGTATCGCTCAAAATGAGCCGATATTTAACGGACAATAGCGATTGCTTATTCGCAAATCAAAAGGCCGTAGCCTTTTTCTCTCTTATAAATAATCTTTGTTTCGCCGTCAAGACCGAGATAAACGAAAAAGCTGTGACCGAGCATTTCCATTTGAACGATAGCCTCGTCGTCTGTCATCATATTAGGTGAAATTGATTTTCTTCTTTTGATATCAACGCTTGATGAGTCGAATTGGTCAAAATCATCCATGGTTACATCGTCAAGCGGAGCAACCGCCTTTGCAATTTCGTCAATGCCGCCCTTTCTCTTTTTGTCAACGAGGAAGGTTTTGAGCTTTCTCAGCTTTCTCTTGAGGTCATCAACCGCCATATCAACAACAGGCTCAATTCTGTCTGCTCTTGCTTCGCCTCTGATGAATGAACCTACGTTTACTACTGTTATATCGCACTTATAGCCGTCCTTTTTCTTGGCAAGTGTTACGTCAAATTCTGCTGATTCGGGGAGCATTTTTTCAATTCTTTTAAGCTCCTTTTCAATTCCGTCTTTTGTACCTTGCTTGAGTTCAAATCCTCTTGCTGTAATGTTAATCATAAATAATACCTCCTGTGTTTAACCTAAGGGTATATGTTAAACTTTGATAAAAAAGAATAACCTATCCCTTATCTTAATTATACACCTAAATATTAATAAATTGTAGTATTTACATTAAATTATTTTTTTGATATAATTAATATGTATGCGGTTTTTGTAATTAGGGGATATAAGCTATGTATAAGAAAAAGAGAAATGATATAGATAAGCTTAAAACACTTTTCTTCGGCAAGGACATCGAGTCCTTGCCATTTTTGGCGCTTTCTCGAAGTCTTAAGAAAAAGCACCGTACAGATTTAATCATTTTGTACGGTGCTTTTTTATATTCTTATATTAGTTTTCGTCTTCTGCAGTTGGGTACTTTAAGTCTTCTTTAGTCCAATCTTTAATTATTTCAAGAAATGCCTTTGCTTCCTCCTTAGCCTGCGGAAGATTGTGGTCAAGGCAGTTGCCGCATTCCTTAGGCGACGCACCCGGAATAACGCCCCAATAATCTGCAATAAATTGAAATGCCTCTTTAATAAGATTTATTGAATAATTATCGCTTAGGCTTCTCGTAAGAAAATAAAATCCTGTTCTGCAGCCCATAGGTCCGAAATAAATAATATTGTCGCCAAATTCGGTATTTCTTACATAAGTTGCAAAAAGATGCTCAATTGTGTGCATAGCGGCATTAGTCATAACAGGCTCTCTGTTGGGCTTGCGCATACGGATATCATAAGTTGTGATATCATCGTCGATTCTGCTGATATAAATACCTTTTTTAAGTATATTATGGTCTATTTGAAAGCTTGGAATAGTTTTCATTTTACTTCAACTCCTGTTAAAAATGATTTGTTTTGCGTTATTTTATATGTGTCCTCTCCTGCAAAAAACTTGTTAATCATATTGATTGCGTCGGATTTTGCAAATTCAAATAAATCCTCAAAGCTGTCATTTCTTTTCAGCTTGTTATAAGGCGAGGTCCACGTCTTTCGCTCTATATTACCATATTTTTTCGCTTTTTCCAAGTCTTTTGGCCTCATCAATGCGCTAAATTTAAAATTATTCAAAAAAGGAGCGACTATGCCGTCAATAATTTTGACAAGATTTTCCTTTTTGCCGCTTTTGTCGGTTGTAAGCTTTTGAATATATTTCAAATCTTTTATCGCAGTTTTTACATCATTTGGCGTCACTTTTTTATTTGTAACATTGCTTGTAACATAACTTATCATTTTTGCAAGCTCGTCAAGCTCCGCCTCGTTAAAAATAATTGTTCCCTCGGTATCAAAAAGGTAAGCGTTTTCTGCTTTTAACCTTTTTGTCAAAAGATAAGTGTCCATTGAAAACTCAATCGTATTGTGCGCCGTGTGGCTGTTGAGGTGCGGATATTTTTCAACCATTTTGTTTTGAATGGCATATACATATGGGTGACAGTTTCGATCGAGTGCATAGTGGAGTATAAACCCTGCGGCATAAGATTTTGCGATATCTTTGCTTTCTGACAAATTGATGTATTCTCTCATTTTGTCAAATATATCGCTCGGCTTTGCTCTGTGCAAAAGCGAACCGATTTTTCTCATCGATTTTCCTATCATCCACGGCATAACCCTGTGGTCAAAAAATATGTCCGGCCCCTGCGTGCCGATAAAAAGTGCCGCATCATTTAATTTAAATTCAACGCAGTTTTCAATTTCTTCTTTTAATTCTTTTGCAAAAATATAATGTGTGGAATATGCCGGCATTAAATCAGTCCTTTAAAATCGTCGGGGAAGTCGCTGTCAACCGTGATTTTTTCATTAGTAATCGGGTGAGTAAAATAAATTGTTTTGCAATGAAGCGCTTGCCTGTTAATCTCAGCGCAGTCACCGCCGTAAAGCGTGTCACCCAAAAGGGGAGAACCGAGATGGGCAAAATGCACCCTTATTTGATGAGTTCGTCCCGTTTCAAGGTTTAGCCTTAAAAGCGTGCTTTTACCGTCGGTTTTAATCACCCTGTAGTGGGTAATCGCTCTTTCGCCGTCGTCAAAAACGCCACGCTCAATAATGCTTTCCCTTACTCGCCTAATCGGCAAATCAATTGTGCCATCGCCCTCAAATTTGCCCTTGACTATCGCATAGTAGTCTTTTTTTATTTTACCTGCAAGTTTACTTGCCGCAAGTTCGTTTTTAGCAATTAACACAAGACCGCTCGTATCCCTGTCAAGCCGATAAACCGCCCTAAAGGCACAGTCGCTTTCCATATAACAGGCGGCAACGTTTGCAAGCGTGTCACCACGGTGATTTCTGCTTTCGTGAACAGGCATAAGCGGCGGCTTGTTTAATACCAAAATATCTTCGTCGTCATAAGCAACCTTAACTTTGTCGCAGATGAATTTTTCGGGCATTTTGCCCTTGTTTTTAATCCTTATTTTAAGCACATCACTTGTATGCAAAACCGCAATTGCCTTTGCAAATTCACCGTTTAGGCTTATTCCGTTTTCGTCTTGCTTCAGCTTTGTCAAAAGAGCGCTTGATACACCGAAATTTCTTAGAAAATCCCTTATCATCAGCCCGTCTTGCTTTTCTTCAATTTTAAACGTAATTTCTCTCATGAATTTATTATATAACAAAAGGTGATTAATAGCAAATTTAGATTTGAAAACAAAAAATAACCGTTCTACACCAATAGATACGGTTATTTTTTTACTAACTGTCTTGATCTGATAAGCCCTTTATTTAAAAACTATAAGAAACAATTATGCCGCCGTCAGACGCATAAAGCGAATTAAGACCCGATGCTTTAAGTATTTCAACATTGCCGAATTTAGCCTTTTCGCAGATTTTTGCGGCAACCTGCTTTGCTCTGTCCTCGCAGCAGACGTAAGAAATAACAAGCGTTTCGCCGCTTAAATCCTTGCCATCAAGCTCGTTTGCAATAAGGTTGCTCATCTTCATCATAGCACGGTTGAGCGTGATATCCTGAGCTGCAAGTGAAATGTTGCCTTGAGTTGTTCTTCTACAAATAAGCTTAACCCTTATTTTTTCAAGCACCTTAGCCGCAAGAGCAAAGAGCCTGCCGTTTGACTTGAGCGCATCCAAGCTTTCAAGGCAGAAATAAAGACCGGTATTATTTACTATATAAGACTCAATTTCCTTTTGAATATCGTCTGTATTTTTGCCGCTTTCGGCAAGTGCTTTAATTTTTTTAGCAACCAAGGTTTCAAGCCCTGATGTTGCAAGAGAATCAAAAACAATGATTTTTTTATCATCGTTAAATTCTTCTTCGTAAAGCATTTTGCCCTGAAGCGCACTGTTATATGTTCCGCTTAACTGATTTGTGATTGTTAAAACAAAAACTGCCTCGTAATCGCCCTCATAAGCCTTTTTGAATGCGTCGGGAGCAGGGCAGGCAGATTTTGCATTGCCGCCGTTTGCCTTCATTCTTGCAATGAAATCGTCCTGGTCGAAGTTTTCATCATCAAAAATTCTGTAATCGCCTATCTCAAGAGTTAACGGAACAATCTCAAAATTATCCCAATTCTTCATATCAGCCGTTAAATCGCAACAGCTGTCAACTACAATTTTGTATTTCATAATTTTATCCCTTATACATACTATTTTGAAATTAATTATAACCTTTTTATATTTGGTAGTCAACCGATAAACGTAAAAATGTCTTTTTAATTTGAATAATAGACTGTAAACGTATAATTTGCAATTTAACAAAACGGCACACATTGATTAATGTGTGCCGCCTGAATTTATATGTTATTTTTCGATAATTTCTCTTGCTTTTTTAATTTGGTTTTCAATGCTTGATACGCTTGGGCCGCCCTCGACAAGCCTGTCGTTTACGCATTTTTCAAGATTGATTGCTTCGTAAACACCCTCGTCGAAAATATCACAAACGTTTTTGTATTCCTCAATAGGGAGCGTTTCAAGCGTTAAGCCCTTATCAATGCAAAGCGCAACAAGCTCACCGGTTGCCTTATAAGCGTCCCTAAACGGCAAGCCCTTGCCAACAAGATAATCTGCGCAGTCGGTCGCATTGATGAAGCCTTTTGCTGCCGCATTTCTCATATTATCCTTAAGCACGGTCATTGTATCAATCATAGGAGTGAAAGCATTAAGGCACATTTTAACCGTATCAACAGCGTCAAAGATTGCCTCCTTATCCTCCTGCATATCCTTGTTATATGCAAGCGCAATGCCTTTCATAACAGTTAAAAGAGCAGTTAAGTCACCGAATACACGTCCGCTTTTACCTCTTACAAGTTCTGCAATATCGGGGTTTTTCTTTTGCGGCATAATGCTTGAGCCTGTAGAAAATGCATCGTCAAGCTCAACAAATTTGAATTCCCAGCTGCACCACATAATAATTTCTTCGCTGAAACGTGACAGATGAACCATAACAAGCGAAAGCGCAGACGCAAGTTCAATGCAAAAGTCCCTGTCCGATACGCCGTCAAGGCTGTTTGATGATACGCTGTCAAATCCCAAAAGCTCGGCAACCATATTTCTGTCAAGCGGATATGTAGTTCCTGCAAGTGCACCCGAACCGAGCGGCAAAACGTTCATTCTGCGCTTAACGTCTGAAAGTCTGTCAAGGTCACGCAAAAGCATTGACGCATAAGCCATAAGGTGATGACCGAATGTGATAGGCTGTGCCCTTTGAAGATGGGTGTAACCCGGCATAATAACGCTCTTATTTTCCTCCGCCTTGTTGCAAAGAACTTCGATAAGACCCTTGATTTTTTCGCTGATTTCATCAATTTCCTTTTTAAGCACCATTCTTATATCAAGCGCTACCTGGTCATTACGTGACCTTGCGGTGTGAAGCCTTTTGCCTGTTTGACCTAAACGTGCCGTAAGTTCACCCTCAACGAATGTGTGTATGTCCTCGGCGCTCATATCAATAGCAAGTTTTCCTGATTTGATATCGTCAAGTATGCCGTTTAAGCCGTCAACAATTTTGTCACTTTCGCTTTTGTCAATAATGCCTGTCGCACCGAGCATTGTTGCGTGTGCTATGCTGCCCTTAATATCCTCTTCAAACATTCTTGAATCAAATTTGATTGAAGAATTGAAGTCGTTAGTTTCTTTCGCAAGTTCTTTTTTAAATCTGCCTTTCCAAAGCTGTGCCATAAAGTTTACCTCATTTGTAAAATTAAGGGCGAACATTGTTCGCCCCAATAATATTATTAATATTTTATTTGTTATCAATTAAGCATACAGCGTGAGCCGCTATACCCTCTTTCTTACCCGTAAAGCCTAAACCTTCCTCAGTTGTTGCTTTAACTGATACAAAGTCAAAATCAAGATTACAGGCATTTGCAATATTTTTTCTCATTTGTTCAATATAAGGTGCCATTTTGGGAGTTTGGGCAAGAATGGTAGAATCAATATTAATTATTTTATATCCTTTTAACGATACCTGCCGAACAACCTCTTCAAGAAGCTTTAAGCTGTCAGCACCTTTCCATTTATCATCTGTATCGGGAAAAAGATGGCCGATATCGCCCATAGCGGCAGCCCCTAAAATTGCATCTGAAATTGCATGAAGAAGAACATCGGCATCACTATGGCCTAAAAGCCCAAGATTGCTCGGAATATCAACTCCGCCGATTATACATTTTCTGCCGTCAACAAGCTTATGAACGTCATATCCGTGACCTATTCTCATTATTTTTCACCTCTTGAATTAAGTATTGATACCGCCATCGGTATATCCTCAGGAGTTGTTATTTTAATATTAGAATACTCCCCTATCACAACATAAACACTCTCGTTCATATTTTCAAGCAATTTGCAATCATCTGTAAAATCTTTGCCCTGCTCAGTTGCCAAATTCATTGCAGATACATATTTATCAAACTTAAATATTTGTGGCGTTTGAATAGCAATAAGGCTTGAACGCTCGGGAGTATCAATAATTTTGTTGTCCTTATCAATAACCTTAATCGTATCTTTAACAGGGACACCTACTGCCGCCGCACCGTACTTCATTGCCGCCTTTAGCGTAGCTTTTATTTCATTGGCTGTTACAAGCGGGCGTGCGCCGTCATGAATAATAAGTAAATCGCAAGCATCTATTACTTTAACGGCATTTGAAACGCTTTCCTGACGAGAATTACCGCCAATGCAATAGGTGACGTTATATTTTAAAAGCACATCTTTAAACAAAGGGATATCGTTTTCCCTTACAACAACTATAATATTATCTATCTCATCAATACTCGAAAAGGTTTTAACTGTACGCTCAATAACGGTCATATTATTGATTTCAAGAAGAAGCTTACTTTTATCCGCTTTCATTCTTGTACCGTTTCCTGCCGCTAATATTATTGCTGTATTACTCATCTTTTAAACTCTCCACTTCATCAATGGTAGGGGTTGCAAATTCGGTTTTATAAGGGTCATAAACAACAAAGCCCGGCTTTGCACCGTTAGGTTTTCTTACGTTTTTCACCAAAGTATAATCTACGGCAACGTTTGATGATTCTCTTGCCTTGCTGAAATAAGCGGCAATAACAGCGCAATCGTGAATTGCCCCATCGCTTATTTGATTACCGGAAGTTTCGCAAATAACGTGACTGCCTGCGGCTGACTGAACGTGAAACCATGTATCATAATTTTTCGCCGTTTTCATAGTTAGCTTATCATTCATAATATTGTTTCTTCCGACATACACGTCAAATCCGTCACGTGTCTTAAAATGCATAGGTTTCAACGATTTTTGTTCTTTTTTCTTATCGTTTCCTTTTTTTATATATCCCTGAGAAGCAAGTTCAGCTTTAATTGCAGTAATTTCGCCGTCGGTTTCAGCCCTTGAAAGCGAATCGATTACACTTTCAAAATAATCCGCTTCATCGTTTGCTTCGTTGATAAATTCATTAAGTTTACTTTCTGCAACTTGCTTTTTGCGATACTCTTTATAATATTTTTGTGAATTTTGCGACGGAGTAAGCATTATATCGGCAGGAATACGGATGATTTTATTATTGTCATAATAATTTTCCAAATCGTAATAAGGCACACCTTTTTCAAGGCGATACATATTAGCCGCAATCAAGTCGCCGAAAAGCTTATAAGTTTCCTTATCCTTGCAATCCTCAAGCTCCTGCGTTCTGTTAATCGCTTTTCTTACCGCTCTTTCCTGCAAAGTTGTAACGGTTTTAAACAAGTCTGCACTCCTTGCTTTAATTCGCATTAATCTTACACGTTCATAATAGAAATAATCAAGAAGTTGAGAAAAGGTGTCATAATGATTTATTGTTGCAAGGTTATCATACTGCTTGATATCAATAAAAGCAAAATCCTTTGGAGCATCGGTAAATACAACGGTCGGAGTAGGATTTTGAGCTTGCTTTTTAAATTCATCAAGAGTTAATCCATATTCAAATTCACGGCAAATAATAGGAGAAACACCTTTTATTGCTTCCATTACCGCTTTATATATGCCTTTGCGGCTTTGTGCAATTTTTTCTCTTATTTTCTCAATATCGTCCGTAAAAATATTAAGCTTATCCTGCTTAGGCGGCGCAACATAAGTCACCCCAGGCAAAACCTCTCTGATATGCGACTTATTTTCGTCAACACGCTTCATTGAATCGATAATTTTTCCGTCTTTACCTACAAAAATAATATTAGAATACTTACCCATTATTTCAATAATGAGCGAATAATTTGTTTTATCTCCGAGTTCATCTGTGCCTGAAAAATTAATTTTCAAAATACGTTCAAGATTGTCTTGCTCAATATCGGTAAGCCAAGCACCTGTAAGCCTCTTCCTCAGCAAAAGGCAAAACATGGGTGGTTTTGCAGGATTTTCGGGCGGAAATTCCGTAAAATGAATACGAGCGGCGTCTGCATTGCAGGATAAAAGAAGTTTTTTACTGCCTTGCCTTGAACGAAGATTAATAATAATTTCATCTTTAGACGGCTGATGAATTTTATCGACTCTGCTGTCAATTGCAAATTGAGCTATTTCATTTTTTAAATGGTATAAAAAAATTCCGTCAAGTGCCATAATTATATTTCCAATACAGGATTTGAAACAGGTGCAACAATAAACTCTACCTCTTCAAATTCCTTTTCAAGTTTCTCTTTAAGCATAAGAAACGGTACGTTTTCCGTTTCAAAATGACCCGCATTAATAACTGCAAAGCCTGGCTCCGAAGCATCAAGCATTTCGTGATATTTTAAGTCGCTTGTAACAAAGCAATCAGCGTTTTGCATAGCATCATTTATAAATTCACCGCAAGCGCCACCGCCGACAGCAACCGTTTTTATCATTTTATCTGTATCTGTATACCTCAGCCCGTGAGTATCAAGTGTTTCCCCGACCAAAACAGCAAAATCATCAATACTCATTTCTCGTTCTAACTCACCGACAACGACATAACCGTTTTCAAGTTTTTTTGTATTTTTTAAATCAAGCAGCTTTGCAAGATTATCGTTAATGCCGCCTGCAGCCTTATCATACGAAGTATGCGCACACATCGTCGCAATATCGTTATTAATAAGTTCATAAACCGCCGTGCCTTTAACAATTTTCTTTACAGGATTAAAAATAATAGGATGATGAGTTAATAAAAGGTCCGCCTCAACGCTTTTTGCATAATCAGCCGCAGCCTTAGTGCCGTCAAGTGCCATAACAACCGTTGAAACAGTCTTTTCCTCATCGCCTAAAATAAAGCCTGAATTGTCCCATTCCTCCATTTCATTATAAGGAGCAATAGAATTTATGTAATTATATATATCCTTGACCAAGGTCATAAGATTTCCTCCACTGCCGAAATAACGTCACTTAAATCGGCACCTGATTTTGATTTATTTTTAAGATAATTTAAAAGATGCAAAAAGTATTCCTTTTGTGAAAAGTCCGTAATATTTCCCAAGAAATAATCTTTTGGAACTTTAGGAGTAATTTTTCCCGTATAATTTGCGTCAAAAATGCTGTATGAATGATTTGCGTCGGTTACAATAAAATCATTATTTATTTCAAAACCGTTGTCATAAAGATATTTTCTTGCTATTTCAGGATGGGTCATGGGCTGTAAAATCAAATGAAGTTCATTAACAAAGTCGCAATTAGAAAGAATATCAACTATTAATTCAGCACCCATTCCGGCAATAATAACAGTATCACATTCACCCCTATCGAGCTTTTCAAGACCGTTTGAAAGCCTTGTCGAAATAACATCCTCAAAACCCGCCGCTTTCACAAGAGACTTGCAAGAGGCAAGCGGTTTTTCATTTATATCCATTGCAACAACAAATGGTGATATTTTATTTTCAACAAGATATACAGGAATATATCCGTGGTCTGTTCCGACATCAGCAACAGACGAGCCCAATTCAACAAGGCTCGCCACTGCATTCAGTCTTTTAGATAAGCTAACCATTAACCTACCTGCGCATTAAGCTTTTCAACAAGCTCATCTGCATCTGTACCGTGAACTGCACAAGCATCTGCAATTGATTCGCCTCTTGAAGCAGGGCAACCAAGGCAATGCATACCAATCTCTAAAAAGAGAGGTGCCGTATCAGGATATGCGTCAAGAACGTCACCGATAATAGTATCCTTAGTAATTTCCATAGTATAAAACTCCTTTTCACATCTTTTTGAGACAATTATATTTTAACCAAATAATCATCTGCTAAAGATATTTATAACACATTTATTATTTCATTGCAAGTTCAATAAAAATATGTTAATATATAATTTGTAATTTAGAAGGACGGTGAAATGCTTGGAAAAAGAATATAACCCTGCATTACAATTTGATGCATTTACTGCCGGAATTGAGGACGGAGGCTTACGTTCAAGCTCTTCAATAGCTATTCTTGCCTGTTATATAATCGCAAGAAGCGAGGAAAAATTAACTAAGAAAAATGTTGTTGACGCTCTTGTTGAGGGCAAAATTGCAAATTATTTTGAAATCACAAGTGCAATTTCAAAAATGATAAAAACCGATAATCTTGTTGAGGGTGAGGACGGATATTTATCTGTCACAAGCAAATGCGCATTTAATGTTGAAATGCTTGAGAATGATTTACCTATCACTATAAGAGAAAAAGCGGTTGAGCTTGCGGCAAAAACAGCAAGGCTTGAAATATACAAGAAGGAAAACAAAGCAACCGTTGAAAAGGACGGCGATAAATATAAGGTAACGCTTCACGTAAGCGATAAAAATTGCGATTTTATGGTGCTTAGCTTATATTTCCCGTCAAAAGCACAGGCTCAGGTTGTAAAAGAAAAATTCCAAACACACCCCGGCGAAGTATATGAAAATTTAATTAACTCAATTTTTTCAAACAATTAATATGTGAGGAATAAAAAATGAAAAACACAATAAAGAATCTTTTAGCTTTATTATTATCAATCATAATTTCATTCATTTTCATTTACTTATTTATATTTTTCGGCGGTTCTAAGCTATTTGAAAGCGGAGATGTAATTTTAAAAGAACTTGGAGTTTCAATAATTATAGGCACACTTGTGTTTTGGATTATAAAAATAAATAAAACGAGCTACGAAAAAATCGAAGAATTAGAAAAAAGAGTTGAAGAATTAGAAAATAAGAATAAATAACGACAAAAAGCGTACCCTCATTGGGTACGCTTTTTAAATAGCAATGATTAATCTATTTCTACAGAAATTTTTGCATCATTTCTTGTTGCTGCAGCACGCATAACAACACGGATAGCCTTGGCAATTCTGCCCTGCTTACCGATTACTCTGCCCATATCCTCTTCAGCTACGTGGAGATGATATACAATTACACCCTCTTCGTCAGGTTCGCTAACATCAACAGAAATTGCATCAGGATTTTGAACCAATCCTTTAGTGATAGAAATCAACAAATCCTTCAAAGAAAACACCTCCTGAATAAATCTTTGCCAAAACAATCAAAGATTAAAGGATGCCTTCTTTTTTAAGAATGCTCTTAACTGTGTCAGTTGGCTGTGCGCCGTTAGCAATCCACTTCTTAGCCTTTTCTGCATCAATCTTGATTTCAGCAGGGTCAACCATTGTGTTATATGTGCCGATTTCTTCGATGAAACGACCGTCACGTGGATATCTTGAATCTGCTACTACTACACGATAGAAAGGAGCTTTCTTTGCGCCCATACGACGAAGTCTGATTTTTACTGCCATTTTAAATTACCTCCAAAAGTAAATATATGTATTTTTATTTTTTCCAAACTGTTGTTTGGCTGTTTATAAATTAAAATCCAAACGGATTATTTGAGCCACCGCCCATTTTTCCCATCATTTTTTCAGCCATTTCGGGATTGGCTTGCATCATACGACGCATCTTTTTACTCATTCTCGGACCTTTATTACCGCCGATTTGTTTAACCATTTTTTGCATTTGCTTAAACTGAGCCAAAAGTTTATTTACATCCTCAACCTGCATTCCGCAGCCTTTAGCAATTCTGCGTTTTCTTGACGGATTGATAATGTCAGGACGCTCACGTTCCTGCTTAGTCATAGAATAAATTATTGCTCTGAAACGGTCAAAAGCCTTTTCGTCAATATCTTCATCCTTAATTTTATTACCTATGCCGGGAATCATCTTAATTGTATCTTTAAGACTTCCCATTCTTTCAATCTGCTCAAATTGGTCAAGCAAATCGTTAAGGTCAAATTTATTCTTAGCAAGCTTCTTTTCAAGTTCAGCCGCCTTTTTCTCGTCAAGACTTTGCTCTGCTTTTTCAATAAATGAAAGAACATCGCCCATACCCAAAATACGGGAAGCCATACGTGACGGGTGAAAAGTTTCAAGATTGTCAAGTTTTTCGCCTGTACCGATAAATTTAATCGGCTTGCCTGTAACAGCTCTTACGGAAAGCGCCGCACCGCCACGAGTGTCACCGTCAAGTTTTGTAAGAATAACGCCGTCAATGCCGAGAGTTTCATTAAAACTTTTAGCAACGTTAACTGCATCCTGACCTGTCATTGCATCAATAACAAGCAAAATTTCGTGAGGATGAACGGTTGAACGAATATTTTGTAGTTCCTCCATAAGTTGCTCGTCAACATGCAAACGACCTGCCGTATCAAGAAAAACATAATCGTTGCCGTGGTCTTTAGCAAACTTAACTGCCTCCTCGGCGATATGAACAGGATTTTCATTACCCATTTCAAAAACAGGAACGCCAACCTGCTCACCGACAACCTGAAGCTGCTTAATAGCCGCAGGACGGTAAACGTCACAAGCTACAAGAAGGGGTCTGTGTCCTTCTTTTTTTAATTTAAGGGCAAGCTTTGCCGAATGAGTTGTTTTACCACTACCTTGCAAGCCACACATCATAACAATCGTTGGTGGATGGTTGGCGATTGCAAGCCTTGCTTCGTTGCCACCCATAAGCTCGGTAAGTTCTTCATTAACTATTTTAATTACCATCTGACTCGGAGTAAGTGACTCCATAACGTCAGCACCAATAGCTCTTTCGGTAACCTTTGCGGTAAACTCTTTAGATACTTTATAGTTTACATCAGCCTCAAGCAATGCAAGGCGAACCTCACGCATTGCCTCTTTAACGTCTGACTCGGTCAATTTGCCCTTGGCACGTAATTTTTTAAACGAATTTTCAAGTCGTTCACTCAAGCCTTCAAATGCCAAGAAATCAACTCCTAAAAAATTTTATCCTTCTTTCAGAAAAGAAGCAAGTGTTTTAATTCTTGCAACATTATCATTAACTTCCATAGAAAGTGTATGATTGAGGTTATATTCGTTGATTTTATCAGCGCATTCAACGATTTCGTCAACGCCCTTTTTCATTTCAGTAAAGCGTTTTGCAAGACCAAGCCTTTTTTCCATATCAAAAAGCTGAGCTTCTGCACGTTTGATTGAATCTCGAACGCCTTGACGACTTATACCCTCGTTTTCTGCAATTTCGGAAAGTGAGAGATCCTCTTCATAATAATAAGCAAGGCAATTACGTTGCTTTTCAGTAAGCATTTCGCCATAGAAATCGAGCAAAAACGGGATTTCAAGATTTTTTGCCATGAAGCGACTCTCCTTTCAAAGTATGTGTAAAGTATTTAATCTTTACAGCAAGCAGTATTATACTAAAGACAAGCCGATATGTCAAGTAAAAAACGAATAATATTTTTTATTAAATTTAGTTCAAAACTATTGACACAATAAATAGTGTAAAGTAAAAAGACTTTAAACTAAATATTGCATAAAAATAAGCCTTAATTAAAAATAATTAAGACTTACTTACAAGTAAAAACGCAATGAGAATTACTTGCCAATCCTCATTGAAATTATAGTAAAACTGACTTTGTGTTATACTGCATAAGCTTTTATTTTTAAAAGATTATACCCTCCTTAAACGGAGAGTTTCGTTCTGCGATTTTTTGCGAGTTTTACTATCTTATGAAATTGCACTATTCTCAAACACTGCCTGCGTAGGAACAAACTTGTATCTGTTTTACTACATTATGAAATTACACTATTCTCAAACAAGGTCCTCAACCTTGTGTTCGTCATATTGGTTTTACTACCTTATGAAATTACACTATTCTCAAACATAAGGTCAGCAACTCCGGTATCTGTTGAGGTTTTACTACCTTATGAAATTACACTATTCTCAAACAGTCTTGTACCGACAAGTCAAACATTTGAAGTTTTACTACCTTATGAAATTACACTATTCTCAAACATTCTCGCCGGAGGGTGTGGGGTAACCTTAGTTTTACTACCTTATGAAATTACACTATTCTCAAACATCAAGAAGATAGCCTTCTGATGGTTGGATGTTTTACTACCTTATGAAATTACACTATTCTCAAACAATAATTGTAATATAAACCACAAAACCGCAAGTTTTACTACCTTATGAAATTACACTATTCTCAAACTCGTGAGGTTGACAGCTCAACAGATGACGGGTTTTACTACCTTATGAAATTACACTATTCTCAAAC
>ENA-ORUI01001073-ORUI01001073.1-human-gut-metagenome-genome-assembly--contig:-NODE-1073-length-29820-cov-2.658021_pt1 | contig 29820 bp, 19 predicted proteins | sample MGYA00242078_ERZ509205 | MGnify/ENA primary metagenome ERZ509205 (study PRJEB26280, sample SAMEA2338828) | human gut metagenome | biome: human gut; feature: human-associated habitat; material: faeces... | reverse complement strand
CGGAGAGGAACCTTCCCCGGAAGATTCACGGGCGAGCCGTACCCGGTTCCTGGGTCGGATTTTGGAAACGCTGGGGGATGCGGATGCTCAGGAACGATGGTGGTGGAACAGAAGACAGGCTGTGGGATGCTTCATGGAGGATGTAATCAGGATGTATGAAGAACTGGGCGTGCGTGAGAGTTATTTGAAAGGAAAACTTGATCTGCTTGATCCCGTGATGGTGCAGGCACTCCGGTTCGTTTCCCACGTGCTGAACGATCCACTGGCATACCGCCTTCCCCTGGACAAGGGGACGGAGGCCCAGAAGGGGATGACCAGGGAAGGAGCCCTGTTGAAAGAATTAATAGAGGAGTATGGAAAATTCTAATCATTTGACGGAATCATGGAGCCTGTCGTGGCAGTCCGTCCTGTCCAGCCAGCTTTGGAGGCTGGAACACCTGTACTGGATAGAAAATAAAGCCGGTCAGCTCCAGCGTTTTTCCCTGAACAGGGCGCAGCGGCGGCTGCATGAGCGGCTGTGGTACAGGAATGACATCCTGAAGGCGCGCCAGTTGGGCATTTCTACGTATGTGGCCATGTTGATGCTGGATATGAGCCTGTTCCGGTCCAATTTTCATTGCGGAATCATTGATAAAAGCCTGCCGGACGCCCAGCAGAAACTGGCCAAGCTGCATTTTGCCTGGGACCATCTGGATTACGTGCCGCCCAACCCCTCTGCGATGGATGTGGCCCTGGCCCGGCTGGGAGAGAGAATCAAGAGCCTGTCCGGCGTGGAAAAAAAGGGGGAATGGCAACCCCGTACGTTGGCGCGCAGCCGCCTGGCTTTCTCCAATGGGAGCGATGTGCGGGTGGGGACTAATCTGCGAGGGGGAACCATGCAGTTTCTCCATGTTTCCGAGCTGGCGTATGTTTCCGTGCATGCTCCGTGGAGAGCCAGGGAAATCCGTACGGGGGCAATCAATACAGTTCCCCCCGGAGGTTTTATTCTGAAGGAAAGCACTCATGAGGGCGGACGGTACGGAGTGAATTATGAACTGACGCGCCAGGCCATGGAAAACATGGGCAAAAGCGAGCTTTCCCCCTTGGATTTCAGATTCTTTTTTTTCAGCTGGTTTGACCAGGATGAGTACACTTTGCCGGGGCGCGGCAGATGGAGCAGGGAACTGGATGAGTATTTCCTTTCTCTGGAACGGGAGACCGGAGTGGTTCTGGATGCGGGGCAGAAGAGATGGTATGCCCGGATGGCCCGGGTGATGGGCGCCTCCATGAAGCAGGAGTATCCGGGAACGCCGCAGGAGGCTTTTGCTACAGGGGAAGAAGGCAGTATTTACGGCAGCCGTATCATGACCCTGCGGGAGCGGGGGCGGGTAGGGGTAGAGTTTGAGGCTGATCCGGACGCTCCCACTTTCACGGCATGGGATCTGGGGCTGAGTGACCATACGGCCATTTGGCTTGTGCAGATCATGGGAGACAGTTTCCACTGGCTGGACCATTATGCCGCCAGCCAGCAGCCCCTGGCCCATTATGTTGAAAAAATGAAGGACTGGGAGAAAAATCATGGTGTGGCGGTAACATTCCATCTTTTGCCTCATGATGCTGCACGGAGGGATGCGCACGGCATTTCTTATGTGGAGAATATGGGGAGGCTGGGATTGGTGAATGTGCGCGTCGTCCCCAGAACCACGGATGTCTGGCGTGGCATTAATACGCTGAGGGAATTGCTGGAGCGCAGTTTTTTTCATGCCCGCACCCAGGAAAAGGCGCGAGGCTTCTGTGGGGAAGAGGAACCGGGAGGCGTGGAGCATCTGGAGTTGTACAGGTCCAGGCCTCCCGGCGTAGGCGGAGCCATTGCGGAAAGCCCTGTGCATGACGGGCATTCCCATACGGCGGATGCCGCACGAACCTTTGCGGAGGCTTGGTCCCATGGCCTGCTCCGCGGAACCGGGAACGGCCGGGAGCGCGGCAGGCGCGCCCGGATGTGGTAACGGAGGGCAGGAGTAAAGGAAAAGAGATTTTTTTGATTGATAGTTGACAGTTTTGTCAAAAAGCGGTTCTTTTTTCCGGCCTCCAGCTGTCTAACGCAGTGATGCGACTTATTGAGATGAAATTATCCCTTTTCCATCCGTTGGTTTCCTGCCTGTGTGTTCCGTTTTTGTTTTCGTCCTGCGGTACCACGGGAAGGGAGCCTTCCCCTGTCCCCTCTTCCCATATTCCGGTAGAAGAAATGACGGGGTATTTTGAAGAAACGGGAACTATTCCGGGGCACCTGCTCAAGTGGGAAGATGATCCGTCGCTGCCCGGAAAGCTGCTGGTCGTAGTGGATAAGAAAAAGCAGATGATGTATATCTACCGGGGGACGCACCGCATTGCGTATGCCCCCATCAGTTCCGGAAGAAGTTCCGGCATGACTCCCTCCGGCTACTTCCTCATTGCTTCCAAGGAGGAAGACCATCATTCCTATTACGGTGCGTTTATTAACGCGGACGGAGAATTGCGGGATGGGGATATACGAAGGGATTCCCCCCGCCCCGGCGAGAGGTTTGAACCTGCCAAGATGCCCTATTTCATGAGAGTGAACGGGGCTGTAGGAATTCATGAAGGGTACTTGCCCGGTCATCCATCCTCCCATGGATGTATCCGTGTTCCCCACTTGATTGCGAAAAATCTCTTTGAAATAGCTCCCGTAGGAACCCGTGTGGTTGTCAGGGATGGAAACTGGAATATTCACGAGCTTCAACAAAAGCCGTTCGGAATATTCCGGACGGTGCACAAGCCCGCTGCCCCGGTGGCTGGCGCAAATTCAGCTTCCTCCGGAAAGAAGGAACTTGTAAAATCGGAAACGTCCGTAAAAAAAGATGCCGCCGCCATACCGTCTGTTGGAGAACAGAAAAACGGGCGGCTGCCTTTTTCTGAGGCGGACGCTGTGACCCCCTCTTCATCCAATGGCCTCGAAGGACTGGAATAACATGCTGTCCGGGCGTTTATATCATGCCCAGGATTCTGAATTGGCTGCCGCCCGGCTCAGGGCGCGCCGGCTTGTTTCCCGTTATAACCAGTCCGCTCCGGAAAATGAAAGCCTGCGCCGGGAATTGGCTCGGGAGCTTTTCGGCCAAATGGGAGAGGGGTGTTATCTGGAACCTCCGCTGCGTTGTGATTACGGCTCCAATATACGGTTGGGGGACCGCGTGTATGCCAATTTCAATCTCGTGGTGCTGGACTGCGCTGCCGTTACCATCGGCAATGACGTGCTGATAGGTCCCAACGTGGGCATTTATACTGCCGGGCATCCCGTAGACCCGGGGCTGAGACGGCAGGGGCTGGAATTTGCTTTGCCCATTACCATTGAGGATGGAGTATGGATAGGCGGTCATGCGGTGATTGCCCCGGGCGTGCGTATTGGGAGAAATTCCGTGATAGGCGCGGGCAGCGTGGTGACGAAGGACATCCCCGCCAATGTAGTGGCCGTGGGTAATCCCTGCCGTGTGGTTCGCCCCGTGACGGAAAAGGACCGCGAAGTCTGGGACACCGGGGAAAATGGAGAGGGGCCGCTTTCCCAGGGACCGAAGGCAAATTCCCCGGGATGACGAAATTTGAATTGCTTTTGGGGCTGGATGATGCATAGTTGGCGCCCTCACAGTGTCGATTAGCCGCTGCCACGAGCTAAATACATTCAAGGAAAACACTTATGAGTAACGAAATCAATTTGCAGGAATTCAAGATGCATGAAAAGGATTCCGGTAGTTCCAGCTACCAGATTGCCCGCCTGACCCAGCGCATCGCCCACCTGACCGAACACCTGAGCACGAATAAACATGATGTTTCTTCCCGCCGCGGGTTGTTGAAGATGGTGGCTCTGCGCCGCAAGCTTCTTGATTACGTCAAGCGTGAAGATTTGGCCCAGTACCAGAGTCTGATCCAGCGTCTTGGCCTTCGCCGCTAAAAGGCGGAGCATATTCCCGTTTGATTCGGCCGTTGCGGTTTTCCGCAGCGGCCGTTGTTTTTATGGGAGGGGCTGGCGTGGTAGCGTTGTCATGGAAGGGGGCATGGCGGGTGACTGTGGATTTGTGTTTTGGTCAGGAGAGTTTGAAAGGCCTGTCTTTTTGTGAAAGAAGATATTCTGGAGTGTGGAGATTGTTTTTGTTGGCATGACTGCCCCTTTATTCCTGCGTAAATGTTTGCTGGGGACGGAAAGTCCGGTATTGCGGGTATGATGCAGCTGCGCAAAGAATAGGAAAATATGGATGAAAAAGCAGTGGACGGCTGTTATGGGAGTCAGGCAGGAATACTCAGTCCGTCCTTAAATTCTACATTTCCGCTCCTGTGAAGAAGGGAAGGCGGACGTTTCCGGATATTTTGCTTGGAGTAATGCATTTCAATCAGGAATGCGAAGAATATTGAATGGATGAAGGTGAGATGGGAAAAATACCTTTTCTCCCCATGCGGGTGGATATTTAAAGCCCTGGAAGGAAATGGACTGCTATGGTTATCAAACTATTTGCTTGCATTATCCTTGACAGGGATTATGCTCTCATTCGACGTTCGGGGATTCGTTTCCCGAAACGTTTCTGTCGGGCATGCCTTGAGAAATTTTCGGATTTTCACAGGCTGTCAAGCCGGTAAGACTGGGCCGGAGCGTTTGATCCATCTGGGATGCGCGTCCTGCCGCGTGGACAGTATTCCCCCCTCTGTTTCTGGGAAAGGACTGTCGCGGATAACATCTTCCTGAGGCACTGCCCGTATCTGACGCCATTCAGGCTTCCCGCCCGGAGCCGGCCTGGATGGGCTGATGAGGCTGCGGGTGATTGAAAGACAAAAAATATAATGAGCATACATTCAGTTGAATGCAACGTTGGTACGAATCCTATCACGATTGAAACCGGCAAGATGGCCCGTTTGGCGGACGGTGCTGTTGTTGTCCGCAGCGGCGATACCGTCGTTCTTGTGACCGTGGTAAGCGCCACCAAAGTCAAGGAAGGGCAAACCTTCTTCCCCCTGTCCGTGGAGTACAAGGAAAAGGCCGCTGCGGCGGGTATGTTCCCCGGCGGCTATTTCAAACGCGAAGGGCGTCCCACGGAAAAGGAAATCCTGACGTGCCGCATGACGGACCGCCCCCTGCGCCCGATGTTCCCCAAGGGCTACTTCTACGATACGCAGGTAATTACGCTTCTGCTCTCCGCCGATGGTGAAAACGAACCGGACATCCTGAGCATTAACGGCGCTTCTGCCGCCTGTGTCGTTTCCGATCTTCCCTTTGCCGAACCCGTAGGGGCTGTGCGTGTGGGCCGTATTGACGGACAGTTTGTTATCAATCCGACCAACTCCCAGCGTGAACATAGTCAGCTGGATCTGGTATTTGCCGGCACGAAGGATCAGGTCATCATGATTGAAGGTTCCGCTAATGAACTGCCGGAAGAAGATTTTATCGCCGCTTTGCGTGTCGCCCAGGAGAACGTGAAGGTCATTTGCGAAAAGCAGGAAGAGCTCCGCGCCGTTTGCGGTAAGGAGAAGCGCGCTTATGAACTTTGCCTTGCCAAGCCGGAATTGCTGGAAATCGGCTATGAAATTGCCGGCGATCGTATTGAGGAAGCCATTTACGCCCCTTCCAAGGTGGATCGTCAGAAAAAAGTGGGGGCCCTGCGTGACGAAGTGGAGGCCGCCATCAAGGAACGCCATCCGGAAGCTACTGACTTTGATGTGGAACAGGTTTTTGAATATATTCAGAAAAAGGCTTTCCGCATCTCCATCATGGAAAAGGACAAGCGGGCCGATGGCCGGGCTCTCAAGCAGCTGCGCCCTCTGACTGCGGAAGTCAATGTGCTGCCTCCTGTGGTGCACGGTTCCGCGATGTTCGCCCGCGGTGAAACGATGTCCCTTTGCCTGGCGACGCTCGCTCCGATGGAAGAACGCCAGTACATGGACAATTACACGGGCAGCGTGAATGAAAAGCGTTTCATCCTGCACTACAATTTCCCTCCTTTCTCCGTGGGAGACACCGGCCGTTTCGGCGGTCAGAACCGCCGGGAAATCGGCCACGGCGCTTTGGCGGAACGTTCCATCGCTCCAGTCGTGCCTGGCGAACAGGAATTCCCGTACGCCATTCGCGTCTCTTCTGAAATCATGGAATCCAACGGTTCCACCTCCATGGCTTCCGTCTGTGCGGGCACGATGTCTCTGCTGGCGGCTGGCGTGCCCCTCAAGCGCCCTGTAGCGGGTATTTCCGTGGGCCTGGTGACGGAACAGAATGACCAGCATGAAATCACCTCTTACAAAACTCTGCTGGATATCATCGGTTCCGAAGACTTTTACGGTGATATGGACTTCAAGCTCTGCGGCACGTCGGAAGGCGTGACAGGCTACCAGCTGGACCTCAAGCTGCCCGGCATTCCCCTCTCCATATTGGAGGAAGCCATTCACGTGGCGAAAGCCGGCCGCACGGATGTTCTGAAGGTCATGAATGAAGCCATTGCAGCTCCGGCCCAGATGAGCCCGAATGCTCCCCGTATTGAGACCACCAAAATTCCCGCCGACCGCATTGGCGAACTGATCGGCCCCGGCGGCAAGAACATTAAGGCTATTCAGGCCGAATCCGGCGCCGATATCAATATCGAGGAAGATGGCACCGTGCATATTTACGCCGCCAAGCAGGAAGGCCTGGACCGTGCTCTGGAATTGGTCACCCGCATGTTCAAGACCATTGAAATCGGGGAACTGTACACCGGTAAGATTGTTTCCACGACCACCTTTGGAGCGTTTATGGAAGTGCTGCCCGGCAAGGATGGCTTGATTCATATCTCCGAACTGGCCGAAGGCCGCACCGCCAAGACGGAGGACGTCGTGAGCGTCGGAGACGTGGTGACCGCCAAGTGCATCGGTATTGACGACAAAGGACGCGTGAAAATGTCCATACGTGCCGCTTTGCGCGATGCCAAGGCTGCCGAAGCAGAAGCCGCCGGCATTACGGAATAACGTTTTTCGTTGAGCCTTTAACTCTCAGCCCCGTTTCCGGTTATTCCGGGAACGGGGCTTTCCGGTTGCTGGAAAGATGTTTTGCAGTTGGTTCAACTGCTTGCGTGATCAGCCGGAATTTTTTTACCTGTGCCGGAAGGAGAAAGTTTGGAATGCTGGAAAGGGACAGAAGGAATGGAGCTCTTTCCGCATGGCAGATTTTTTTGTTTCCCGTTCTTGACAGGATTTTTCCGGTTCCTATGATGCGGATGCCCGTTGCGTTTTACGGACACCCCTGCCATACATGATTCTTTTTGTCACTTTCGTTATTCTTTTTCTGATTCTGGTCAACGCCTTTTATGTTGCAGCAGAATTCGCCGCAGTGAGCGTACGCCGCAACATGATCCGGGAAATGGCGGAGAACGGCAGCAGGGTGGCTGTTCATCTGCTTAAGATTTTGGAAAATACAAAAGAGCTGGACCGCTACATTGCGGCTTGCCAGTTCGGCATTACCATTTCCAGCCTGGTTTTGGGCGCATACGGACAGGTTGAACTGGCCGCCTATCTGTTCCCTCTGTTTGAGCGGTTTGGCGGGATGGACTCCGTAATGGCCAATTCTGCAGCCGCTCTTGTTGTGCTGATAGGCTTGACGGTTTTTCAGGTAATTCTTGGAGAATTGATGCCCAAATCCCTGGCTCTTCAGTTTCCCAAGCAGGCGGCCTTGTATACTTATTATCCCATGCGATGGACACTGGCTTTCTTCGCATGGTTCATTGACTTTCTTAATGGAAGCGGTTTGTTGCTTCTTAAACTGTTCCGGCTCCCACCTGGCGGCCATCAGCACATCCACTCCCAGCAGGAGATTAATATGCTGCTGGATGAAAGCCACCAGGGCGGGATGTTGGAGGAAGATGAGCATGAACGGCTGCACAGCGCTTTGTCCCTGGCGGAACGAACGGTGGAACAAATTATGATTCCCCGTTTTCAGCTTGTTTGCCTGGATGTGGATGCCACACAGGAAGATATTTTGAATATGATCGCAGATAGGCCTCATACCCATATTCCCGTGTATGAAGGGAACCGTGAATCTGTCATTGGCATGCTGCATATTAAAGATATGGTATCCGCTTATGCGGAAAAGGGAATTCTGCCTCATCTCCGTTCCATGCTGAGGCAGGTGCCATGCGTGATGGAAATGCAGACGGTAGAGATGCTGATGGCCCGTTTGCGGGAAGACAGGGCCAAGGAAGCCTTTGTTCTGGATGAATACGGTAAGTTTGTGGGGCTGGTGACGCTGGAACGTCTGCTGGGAGAAATGGTGGGAGATATAGATGAGGAATTCATCCGCTCCGGGGAAAAGGTGGAAACCCTTCCGGATGGTTCCGTGCGCATCCCCGGCATGATGCGTGCCCATAAGGCGGAATGCCTGGTACCCTTTTTGATGAATGGCGCCACTACTGTGGGCGGCTGCGTGATCAAGCACATGTCCTGCATTCCGAAGGATGGGGACCGCCTGATTATCGCCGGACGCGTGCTTGTGGTGGAAAAGATGGACCATAACCGTGTTTCCTCTATCCTGCTGCTGCCTCCGGAGAGAAAGGAAAATGAATTTGCCATGGAAAGCGGGGTGGATGCATGATGACGGTTTTCATTATTCTGTTGCTGATTGTGCTGAACGGCCTGTTTGTGGCTGCAGAATTCGCGTTGCTTGGCGCTCCGCGTGCGGCATTGGAGCAGATGGGTGTGTCCGGCAACATGGTGGCGCGCCGCGTTTCCCAGATATTGAAAACGCCCCGGTTACAGGACCGCTACATTGCTACGGCGCAGCTTGGCGTCACGTTCGCCAGTCTGGGGTTGGGTATGTACGGAGAGCATGCGGTAGCCGGATGGCTTCATGAATGGTTGGCGCAGTACGGCTGGGCTTCCTGGCTGGTGGCTCATGGCGCAGCCAGCATCCTGTCCGTGGCGGTGCTGACGTACCTGCATATTGTTCTTGGGGAAATGGTGCCCAAGGCGCTTTCCCTACAGTACGCCGCAAAGCTTTGCCTCATCATTGCGATGCCCATGTACGTGATCCAGCTATGTCTGTATCCGCTGGTAGTGGGTATGAATGCCCTGGGCAATTTCTTTCTGGGGTTGCTGGGTGTGGACCGTAATGAATCCAAGTCCCACTACCATTCTGCGGAAGAACTCCAGTATATTATTGAAGAGAGCCATGAGAACGGGGCGTTGCCGCAGGAATCCGGCCGCATCATGGACGGCTTGTTTGACCTGGATGATCTGTATGTACACCAGGTCATGACCCCGCGCGTCAGGATAGACGCCATTCCAGAAGGGGCGGAACATGAGCAGATACGGGAAATTGTGCGTCGCACTCGCCGTACGCGTTACCCTGTCTACCGCGGTGATCTGGACCATGTGGTGGGCATGGTGCATGCCCGCGATCTGTTCCGTATCATGTTCCGCAGAAAGGCTCTGACTCCTGAATACATTCATGCCATACCCAAGGTTCCCAAAACGGTGAAGTTTGACAATGTGGTGGAAATCATGAGGAAGGACAATGTGCGCCTTGCCATTATTCTGGATGAGCACGGGGGGACTTCCGGACTTTTGACCCTGACGGATGTTTTTTCCGAAGTAATGGGCTGGGACCGAGGCCGCATTAAAGTGCTGACGGAGTTGTCTAGGGATGCGGTGGGCTTCTCCTGTGACGTATCCGGTCTGGCACGCATTGAGGAATTGGGGGAGGCCATGGACATGGATTTGGAGGACGGGGAAATAGACACCGTAGGGGGCCTGATTCTTAATTTGCTGGAAGCTCCTGCGGAGAAAGGAGATACTGTCGGCTATAGAGGGCTGGAATTCAAGGTGACCCGGACGGAGAATGGCGGTGTGGAGCGCTGTACCGTGACCCGGATTACTCCCCTGATGCGGGAGGAGGTCCTGGAAGAGGAGGAATAATCTGCCGTTTACGGACTGGGCATGTCAAGGACTGTGCTGCCTGATGTAAAAGTTCCTTGGTGGAGCGCGTATGATATGGCAGAATATTTCCGCCATGTCCGCCCCTGAATCTGCTGATGCCCCTGTGAACCGCCCTTCCATGAAGAAATGGGTGGTTCTCCTCGTTGTTCTTGGGGCTTTGATCGGACTGGGCACAATGGTGAAAGTCTGGATGGACAGACGTTCTGGAGCGGCAGCGCAGCCGGTTGTTTTTTCAGGAGGCAGTGAGCACTGGGACCAGAATGAGGTGCCTATTTCCATGCAGTGCGGAGCATGTCATGAAAAGGAATTCCGTCAGTGGGCCGGTTCAGACCATGCCTGGGCATTCCGCAAACTGGGAGATCAATGGGAATCTGAAGCGTTCCATAACATGAAGCTGGACGCTCATGGCAGCATTCTCCAATTCTCTACGAATGGTCACGGGCGCATGGTCCATGACGGTCAGTCTTCAACCTCCTGGCGCGCGGAATGGGCCACAGGGAGAATTCCCCTGGTGCAATATCTGGTTCCTGCCAAGGACGGCGGTTTTCATACCTTGAGCGCTGCATGGGACGTGAACCGCAAAGAATGGTTTGATATTTTCGGCAAGGAGTCCCGCCAGCCGGGAGACTGGGGGCACTGGACAGGACGAGGCATGAATTGGAACACGCAGTGCGCGTGGTGCCACATGTCTTTGTTCCATAAGAATTATGATCCTGTTAAAGATCGGTATGCTTCTACCTGGACGGAACCCGGAGTGACTTGCATTCAATGCCACGGCCCCCTGCTGGACAAGCCGGAGGCGGGGACGGGTTGCATGATTTCCACCAGGAACAAGCTGACGCCACAGCAGATTCATGATAACTGCGCTTCCTGCCATGCCCGGAGGGATGAATTTGATCATGATTTTGCCGTAGGTGACCGCTTTGACAATCATTTCCAACTGGTGCTTCCCGTGCAGCCCGGCGTTTTCTGGCCCAATGGCATGCAAAGGGATGAGGATTATTGCGAGACTGGTCTGAGGTTAAGCCGTATGGGCAAGGCGGGAGTGACCTGTTTGGACTGTCATGATCCGCATACGGGAACACTGAAGCTTCCTCAAGAAGATAATACGCTCTGCTTGAGGTGTCACGGTACTGGAGAAGCGGTAAACGGCGTAAAAGCTCCCGTTATTGACATGGCTACGCATACGCCATGTCCTCAGTCCAGCATGGGTGCCCGGTGTGTGGAATGCCATATGCCGGAAAGCCTGTATATGGCTCGGGACCCCCGAAGAGATCATTCTTTCAATTCTCCTGATCCTTTGCTGAGCGTAGAGTTGGGTATTCCGAATGCCTGTACCATGTGCCACGAGGAAAAAAGCAATGAATGGGCTGCGGAGGCGGTAAAGAAATATTACGGAGCTAAACCCAAAATGGCGCAGTACAGGGAACGGACCAGGGCCGTTCAGCATGCCTACGAAGGAAAGGAAGATGTTTTGCCTCTGCTTATGGAATGTTTTAAGAGGGAGGAAGTGGGTGCATGGCGCGCTACGTTATTGGATTTGATGGATGCATGGGCTCATGAACCCGCCGTCCAGGAAGTGGCCGCGGCGGCGGTTAAGGACCCGGATCCTCTGACGCGAGCCGCCGCCGCCAAAGTGATGGGGCGAGTGGGTAATCCTGCTGCGGGCAAACTTCTTAATGATCCGTTCAGAGTCGTGCGCTTGCAGGCGGAATGGGCTCTCCGGGATTCCCTGCCTCCGGACAGTCCGGGAATGAAGGAGCTTACTGCTGCCGCTTTGCACCAGGCGGACCAGCCTTCTGGAGCTATGAAGCTGGCCCAGATAGCCATTAGCCGTAAGGATGTGAAAACTGCGGAATTGTGGTTTTCCAAAGCTTTGAAATGGGATGCCACTTCATCCGTGGTGCACCGTGATTATGCCGTTTTCTTGGCTTCTCAAGGCCGCAGCCGGGAGGCGGTGGATCAGATGCAAGAGGCTGTACGCCTGGCTCCCAGGGATGCCAATCTGTGGTATCTCCTGGGACTGGGCCAGATTGAAAATAATGATGAGCCGGGAGCTTTGGAATCCTTTAACGAAGCTTTAAAAATAGAGCCTTCCTTTATTCGTGCTTTGTTTAACCGTGCTCTGTTGAATGAAAAAGTGGGCCGGCTGGAGCAGGCTTTGCAGGATTTGGAAAACTGTTCTTCCCTGGAAAAGGGAAATGCGGATATTCCTTTCACTCTTGCGGTGATGCTTTACCGCAATGGGCGGTACCGTGAGGCCGCTGCCGCTGCCGCGGAAGCCCTGCGCCGCGACCCGGGACATGCCCGGGCCAGGCAAATTTTGGAATCAGCTTCTCGACATGGAAGATAAGAAATAGTATATTAGCATTATGTGTATGAAATTTTCATCTTGGTGTATTTTATTGGCATCCACATTCATGATGGGGTCCTCTCTCTGTTGGGCGGATTCTTCCGGAGCAGCGGATGATCCTTCCCTTCGCACCTGGACTAATAAAAATACAGGCAGTACGGTGGAAGCCCGTCCAGTAGCCCTGAATATGAAGACAGTCAAATTGGTGACGACGGCTAAAAAGCCCATTACGATGCCGCTGGAAAAGCTTTCCGATGAAGATCGCGCATGGCTGGAGGAACACAAGGAAGTTATCGGCAAGCCTATTGCAGAATGGTCGTCCATGCCGTCCGGCCCTGTGGCGGAAGAGATGAAGGGAAAGACTTACATGCTTGAAAACGGCAAACTTAAAAAGAGGGACGGGAAATTGAATCCCAAGCATTTCATTTTGTATTTCAGTGCAAGCTGGTGCGGTCCTTGCTGCCGGAATGCGCCTCACAGCGTGGAGGCCTATAACAGGGTGGTAAAGGATAATCCGGATGTGGAAGTAATCATGTGCAATCTGGACCAGAACCTGGATGCCGCCCAAAAATGGGCTGCTGCCAATAACATGCCATGGCCTATCCTGTTGAAAGAGGATTTGACGGAGCTTGCCAAGAAGGTGGCTCCACGCGGTATCCCTACCATGATTCTGGTGGACAAGGACGGCAAGCCTATTCAGTCCTCCCAAAACATGGAACAGTTGGTAAAAGCCATCGGCTCAAGCCGTTCTTCCCGCTAGGCGGCGCATTGTCTGATTGTTGAGGAGATGTCTTCTACCCGCAAATCCCAGTCCGACCGTTCTGCGGAAACCAGCGGCAAAATCCTTCGTGCTGCACAGAAGCTTTTTGCCCTCAGGGGATTTAATGGCGTGACCATGAGGGCGGTCGCTTCTGAAGCAGGAGTTAATCTGGCTTCTATCGTTTACTATTTTGAGAATAAGGAGGGACTGTATCTGGCTGTTTACAGACAATATGCGGAACCTCTGATGAAAGCGCGCATGAAGATGCTGAAAGAGGCGGATCTTCATCCGTCCCTGAGGGCGTATGCCCGTGCATTTATAGAACCTGCTTTCCGGCTATTTCTGGATGAGAGCCTGGGAGGGCCGGATCATGTCCGTTTATTGTGGCGTTTGCCGCAGGAGCCGGAATATCTGGGAAGAAAAATCTATGATGAATTTTATGCTCCATCTATCCAGGAGATGATAGCAAGAATCCGGAGATTCTGTCCGTGGGATGATGAGCTTTCCTTATCTTGGCATGCGCATATCATGAGTTCCATCTTCCATGCTACGTTGGGGAAATATGTCGCGTGCATGGATCTTCAAGAAAAGGAACCGTGGATGAAGGATCAGGAGCACATTTTGCAGATGATTGTGAATACCGCCGTTTTTCTGATCTCCCGTCCGGCTCTGTCTCCGGAGGAAGAGGAAAGGCAGGGATAACATGGATGGGGGTGCGCGTTTTTCGTTACGCTTCTCCCAGTTCTTTTCTGAGAGTTCTGACTGTTCCCGTGATGTCGGGGTGTGTAAGCAGCCAGGAAACGATGACTATCCTGTTTGCTCCCGCCTCCAGTACGGAGGGCAGTGTGTTTCCATTGATGCCGCCGATACAGAAGACAGGGAAATTTTCCGGTAGCTGTTGCTGTACGCTTGCGATGTCTTCCAGGCCAATGGCCTGTCTTCCCGGTTTGGTACCCGTGGGGAACAAGGGCCCAAACCCGATATAGTCCGCCTGCTCTCCACATGCACCCAGGGCCTGTTCAGGACTATGCGTGGACCGTCCTATAACGGCATCCTTTCCCAGCAGCCCCCTTACGGATGCCAAGTCTCCGTCATCCTGTCCCAGATGGACGCCGTCTGCGCCGATGTTCAGGGCAATTTCAGGATAATCGTTGATGATGAAAAGACAGCCGTATTTACGGCACAGGGGGGCAAGCTGGCACCCCATATTTTCAATGTGTTCCGGGTTATGGTTTTTTGCCCTTAGCTGGAGAATGCGCAGGCCGCCTGCCAATAGTTTTTCTGTTACAGGGAGTAGTTGATGTTCAGCTGTATATCCCATATCTACAATACCGTACAGACGGCAGGATGAGAGGCATTCCTTCCTGTTCATGGCAAGGAATTGTACCGGATAAAATCATCCCGGCAAGACGCTTCCCATTCTTGACCCTAAAAGAGGGTGTGATACACTCCCCGCATTGTGTCACCCGCCTTATATTCCGCCGCTAAAAGTGTATTATTCCAAATGAATCCGGAAACTGCCCACAAGGTGACCTTGTGGGGGTTGCGCCTGGCAGAAAAAATGCGTGTACTGCCTCTAGTAATGGGGGAAGTTCCTTCTGATCCTGTGGAAATCCTGGGGATGAAATTCCCCAACCGGGTGGGACTTGCCGCCGGAATGGACAAGGAAGCGGATACGGTAAGCGCTTTTGGCCAGGCCGGATTCGGTTTTGTGGAAGTGGGTACGCTGACGCCCCGGCCGCAACCGGGTAATGAAAAGCCCCGCCTGTTCCGGCTGATTCCCCAGAAAGCTATTATCAACCGGATGGGATTTAACAATGAAGGTATTGCCGCCGGAGTGGAAAACATTCGTTCCGCCACTCGTTTTCACGGTGTTCTGGGTGTCAATATTGGGAAAAATAAAATAACTCCCAATGAGGATGCCGCCCAGGATTACCTTACTTGTCTGCGTGCGGCCTGGCCTGTGGCGGATTATATAGCCATTAATTTCTCTTCTCCCAATACGCCAGGCCTGCGCGACCTTCAGGCGGCGGAACCCGCTGCCCGTTTGCTGGCTTCCCTGAAATCGGAGCAATCCAACCTGGCTGCGGAAACGGGTCGCCATGTGCCCATTTTTATGAAAGTGGCTCCTGATGTGACAGATGAGCATATTGCGGAGCTCAGCCGCGTTTTTCTGGATGAGGGACTGGATGGTCTTATTGCTACGAATACGACTCTTTCCCGCGTCGGGGTAGAGGCCAATCCTCGGCATGAAGAAGCAGGCGGCCTGTCCGGCGCTCCTCTGACGGAACGGTCCACGGAAGTTATTGGAGCTTTTGCTTCCGAATTGAAAGGACGTATTCCGATCATTGGCGTTGGAGGCATTATGAACGGGGCGGATGCCGTCGCCAAAATCAAGGCTGGAGCCAGCCTGGTGCAGCTTTATACCGGCTTCGTTTATCGCGGCCCGGACCTTATCCGGGAATGCGTGGAAGCCATGAAGGCCGAATGCCCTGTTCACCGCTGATTTCCTTTATTAACCGCTTACAGGATCCATCCATGCCCGGTTCCTTCGTACACCTTCACAATCACACGGAATATTCGTTGCTGGACGGCGCCGTCCATATCAAGGACCTCATTGCTGAGTGTTCCCGCATGGGGATGCCCGCCGTTGCTGTTACGGATCACGGCAATTTGTTCGGAGCCATTGAACTGGTCATGGAGACAAACAGCCTCAATAAATCCGTGGCCGCCTGGAACAAGGAGCATCCGGAAGGACCGCAGAAGCAGGAGGTAAAGCCTATCTTTGGTTGCGAGGTTTACCTTTCCCCGACGCCCATCAGCGTGAAAAAACAACTTCCCGGCCGCCGCAAATACACACATCTCCTTTTGCTGGCGGAAAATGAAACCGGGTGGCAGAATCTGGTTAAACTGGTGTCCCGTTCCCACTTGGAAGGCTTTTATTATAAACCCCGCGTGGATATGGAAACCCTGAGGGAATTTCATGAGGGCCTCATCTGTTGTACAGCATGCATTGCCGGACCGCTTAATGAGTGGCTGCTCAATGACCAGCCTGAAAAAGCAGAGGAAGCCCTTCTGGCGCTAAAGGATATTTTTGGGGACGACAATATTTTTGTAGAGCTTCAGGACCATGGCATGGAGGAACAGAAAAAATGCCTGCCGGAGCTGGTGCGTATCGCCCGCAAGACCAATACCCCCATTGTTGCCACCAATGACGTGCACTTCCTCAGGAAGGAAGATCACGACATGCACGATGTTCTGATTTGCATCGGAACCAACGAAAAACTGGCTTCCCCAAAACGCATGCGCTATTCCACGGAAGTGTATTTGAAATCTCCAGAGGAAATGCGGGAGGTGTTCAAGGATTATCCGGAGGCCGTGGAAAATACGTTGAAAATTGCGGAACGGTGCAATGTTACCATCAAGCTGGATTCCACCAGTACGGAGAAATACCCCGAATTCGGCACGCCGGACGGGTCGTCGCGCGAAGAATACCTGCGTAAAGTATGCTATAAGGGGCTGGAAGAACGGTACGGAAAGGAACGTGTAGCTGCAGATAAGGAATTGCGCGATCGTCTGGATTATGAACTTGGAATTATCAACCAGTTGAAATTTCCCTCCTATTTCCTGATTACGGCGGATTTCATCAACTGGGCCAAGGATCATGACATTCCCGTAGGTCCCGGTCGCGGTTCTGCAGCCGGTTCCTTGGTGGCTTATGCCATGAAAATCACGAACATAGATCCTCTGAGATTCGGATTAATCTTTGAACGTTTCCTAAATCCGGAACGCGTCAGCCCTCCGGATATTGATATTGACTTTTGCCAGACACGCCGGCCGGAAGTAATTGATTATGTTCGGCAGAAATACGGAGAGCGCGCTGTTTCCCACATTATTACGTACGGCACCATGGGGGCCAAGTCCGTACTCAGGGATGTAGCCCGTGTGATGGATATGTCCTATGCGGACGGGGACCGTATTTCCAAACTTATCGAAACCGGCCCCAAGGTGACTCTTCAGTCCAGCTACAAGAGCTGAGGGAGTTGATTGCCTCTGATGAGGGGTATGCGGAATTGTGGGGGTACGCGACCCGCCTGGAAGGCTTGATCCGCAACGTGGGGGTACATGCGGCAGGTGTTGTGATCGGTGACCGTCCCCTGGACGAGCATGTGGCCCTTACCCGTGACGATCTGTCCGATCCTCATGCCGCTGTCGTCGCCCAGTGCGACATGAGCGCGATTTATGAAGTGGGGCTTTTGAAGATGGACTTCCTGGGTTTGAAAACCCTGACCGTCATGCATGATGCGGAGCAATACGCCCGCTGGCGCGTGCCGGAGTTCAAACTGGATTCCGTCCCTCTGGATGACCGGGAAACCCTGGACTTGCTGAACAGGGGGGATACGATGGGGGTTTTCCAATTGGAATCCGGCGGTATGGTGGACACTTGCCGCCGTTACGGGATTCAGAAAATTGAAGACATCATTGACTTGCTGGCTCTTTACCGACCGGGAGCCATGCAGTTTATGGATGAAATGATTGAAGTGAAGAAGGGACTGCGCCAGGTGGAGTATGAGCATCCTTTGCTGGAACAGGTCAGTGGGGAAACCTACGGCGTGATGATCTACCAGGAACAGGTGCAGGCGGCGGCCAAGCTGCTGGCCGGCTATACGCTTGGCGGGGCCGACCTTCTGCGGCGCGCCATGGGCAAGAAAGACCCGGCGAAGATGGCCAAGGAAAAGGCCCACTTTGTGGAAGGATGCTGGAAAACAAACCAGATTGATGAAAAAACGGCTACAGCTATCTTTGACAAGATTGAAAAATTCGCCGGGTATGGTTTTAATAAATCCCACTCCGCCTGCTACGGGCATATTTCCTACTGGACGGCCTATCTCAAGGCCCACTTCCCTGTGGAATTCCTCTGCGGGCTGATGTCTAATGAGGCGAACAATGACAAAATCGGAGTGTTCATTCAGGAAGCCAATCGCATGGGTATTGAGATCCTGCCTCCCGATGTGAATAAATCCATGCTCAAGTTCACTCCTGAGAAAATGCCCTCCGGCAAGCTGGCCGTGCGTTATGGGCTGGCGGCCATTAAGAACGTGGGAGAGGGGGCTATGCAGATTCTTCTGGAAGAAAGAGAGAAGAATGGGGAATTTTCCAGTATGGAGGACATTTGTAACAGGCTGGATTCCAAATCTGTCAACAAAAAGATTCTGGAATCCCTGATTCGTGCGGGAGCGCTGGACTGGACGCTGGAGCCGCGTTGTGTTCTGTTCGAACGTGTGGACCTGGCCCTCAGCGGAGCTTCCCAGGTACATAAGGATAAGGCTCTGGGGCAGGGGTCTCTGTTTGACATGACCTTTGAAGCGCCCAGGGTGAAGGATGAACCTGCCGTTCCAGAGTGGTCCAAGGAGCAGCGTATGGGAGATGAAAAGGATCTGTTGGGCGCTTATTTTTGCGGCCATCCCCTGGACTCCATGCGCGGTGTCATTGATGCGGAAAAATATACCCGCATAGGACTCATTGACACGCTGGAACCACACGAACTCAAGCAGAAGCACCAGATTGCCGGCATGGTTCGTTCCGTCACCCCAAAAATCAGCAAGGCCGGTAGAAAATTCGCCATTCTGACGTTGGAAGATTTTACCGGCAGCATAGAAGTGTTGTTGTGGTCGGATGTTTATGAAAAGGCTCAGGAAATGGAGGGAGGCTTGGAGCCGGGCGTTTTCGTCTCCGTGCGAGCCAACATCCGGGAGGATGACCGTACATCTTCCAAAAGCGTGGCTGCCCAGAGCATTGACCCACTTGGAGGCAAAAAGCGCAAATCCAAATCCGGGGATCAGGGGCCTCTGAATATCATTGTCAGTCCCCTCCGCCACACGAGAAAAAATCTGGAACAGATACGGGATATTCTAAAAAGGTATCCCGGTCGTTCCAAAGTCAATCTCACCATCAAGGACAGCCTGGGCCATAGCCAAATTCTGGAACTGGATGAACGGTTTCGCGTGAATCGCTGCCCGGAGCTGGAAACAGAGCTTTCCATGTACAACTAAGGCCATGCCGGGAGGAAAACTGTCATTGCCGGAATCTGAACGCCTGGTGTTACGGGAGTGGCGGGAAAAAGACTGGCCTTTTTTTGCGGCTATGAACGCCAATCCCCAGGTGATGCGTTTTTTCCCCGGTGTCATGACGGAAAAGGATTCTCTTTCCATGTGGAACCGTATACGGAAAGAACTGGATGAAAGAGGGTATGGATTGTACGCAGTGGAATTGAAACATTCCGGTTCCTTGATCGGACTTCTCGGCTTTCATTGGGCTGATTTTGAAGCGGACTTTACACCGTGTGTGGAAATAGGCTGGAGGCTTGTGCCGGAAGCCTGGGGGTACGGATACGCTACGGAAGGCGCCCGTGCATGCCTGAAACATGGTTTTGCACGATTCGGCTTTGACAGGGTATATTCTTTTACTGCTTGCGTGAATTTCCCTTCACAAGCTGTGATGCAACGTGTTGGAATGCGAAAAATAGCGGAATTCAATCATCCCAAAGTAGCTCCGGATTCCATTCTTTATCCGCATGTACTTTATGTGAAGGATACCTTCCGGAAAATTGAACGGGAGTAATCTTGAAGGAATGCCACCTGTTGACCGGGTAAAAAGTGCAGGGAGGGGGAGAAGGTACCTCTGCTGCCAGCCGTGGCTTAAAAGGGTGTAACTTGCCACGGCATTAACCCGGTATAGGTTGGGTATTTCTTCCCCCTGTCTGCACCAGAAGTTGCTCATCAGGAAAAGCGGGGAAGATTCCACGATGTTGGTTTTATTATTGTGCAGCAGTTTTTTTGATGGAAATTCGGGTTAATCCGTATTTTTCCCTTTCTGAAAGTGCGCATGCACGCCTCAGCATCAGGAACCGTAAAAGTCCGTGACACAGTTTTTTCCAATGGATGTTGTATTGTTAAGATAGGGGGTAACACATTATCCCGTCTGGGAATTGCATCCGAAAACGTCCGTTTCTCTTAACTGTCATAATATGGAGATGACATACATAAAGTTATCTGGAGATATTGGCGAGTTTTTATAAAGATATTTGCAATTAAATAATTTTTAGTCATCAATGAATGATGAAATAAATCTCGACTCTGTGTTTTTCCGGGAAAATTATACCTAGGATAATGACAATGGAAATATGAACGCTTTTATTCTCGGGTGCTTCTATCCTTCATGCGGGTTGCCTTTCACGGTTGGCCCGGAAACGATGAAACAATAGATACCGTCATGTTTGATCCAAATCAAAAACCCGATACAGCCCGGGCGGAAAATTCCATTTTCGGTTCTCCGGAAGCAGATAACCTTCTCCCCAAGGATGAGTTCCCGGATTATGCGATGCGCGCGGAGGACGCTTTCCAATTGGTGTCCGATGAATTGATGCTGGACGGCAATGCCCGCCAGAATCTTGCAACCTTCTGCCAGACCTGGGATGAAAAGCAGGTCAGGATGCTGATGAATCTCAGCATTAACAAGAACATGATTGACAAGGATGAATATCCCCAGACAGCCGCTATTGAGATGCGTTGCGCTGCCATTATTGCCAATCTTTGGAATGCCAGCCAGAATGAAAAGCCTATTGGTTGTTCCACTATCGGTTCCAGTGAAGCATGCATGCTTGGAGGCATGGCCGCCCTGTGGCGCTGGAGAGCCCGCCGGAAAGCCGCCGGCAAACCCATTGACAAGCCCAACCTGGTATGCGGCCCTGTCCAAATCTGCCGCTATTGGGATATTGAAATGCGTGAAATCCCGATGGCGCCCGGAAAATGGAAGATGGATGTTGACCGGATGCTGGAACAGATTGATGAGAACACCATCGTTGTGGTTCCCACGTTCGGAGTGACCTATACGGGTGCTTATGAATTGCCGGCGGAGATTGCCAAGGCCCTGGATGATTATGAAAACAAGACCGGCATCAGCGTTGACATCCATGTAGATGGAGCCAGCGGCGGTTTCCTTGCTCCGTTCTGCGCCCCGGATCTTGTCTTTGACTTCCGCATTCCCCGCGTCAAGTCCATCAGTGCTTCCGGCCATAAATACGGATTGGCTCCGCTCGGAGTGGGCTGGGTCGTTTGGAGAGATATTTCCGAACTGCCTGAAGGGTTGATCTTCAATGTCAACTATCTTGGCGGGGAAATTCCCAATTTTGCCATTAACTTCTCACGACCGGCCGGACAGATTATCTGCCAGTATTATGATTTCATCCGACTGGGCAAGGAAGGCTATACGAACATCCATACACAGGCCTACGAAGTAGCGAAGTACATTTCAGATGAGCTTTCCAAACTGGGGCCGTATGAATTCATTTGTACGGGCGATCCGGAAAAAGGTATTCCCGCCGTCTGCTTCTTCATCAAGGATGGAGCCCGTGCGAACTACACGCTCTTTGACCTTTCGGACAAGCTGAGAACCCGCGGTTGGCAGGTGCCCGCCTTCACGCTCCCTGCCAACTGTCAGGATACGGTGGTGATGCGCGTCATGGTTCGCCAGGGCTTCTCCAAAGATTTGGCAGACCTGTTCCTGGAAGACTACAAGCGCATGCTCTCTTTCTTCGAGAAACACCCGGTCTCTTCTCCGATGACGGCGGAAGAAGGAACGGCTTTCCACCATTCCTGATGGAAGAAGCTCTGCTGAGCGATTTTTGTTGGATGAATAAGTGTGTGTAAGCGCAGCTCCGCAGTTGTCAAGGTTTGTGCGTGGACCTGACGGCTGCGGAGCTTTAATAAGTGTTTATTTGATACGTTTCGATATTTCAGCAGGGTATTCAACAGCCCCAGGGAGGTAATCCGGGGCGGAAAGGCTGTTCTGCTATGGGCTGGATGCAGAATGATATGTTCCTTTTCTTTGTTGTGGAACGGAACACCTTCCTCTCCAGAAATAATCCGGAGGGGTTGGATAGGTCAGGGAGGTTCGTTTTTTCCGTTTATCTAGAAGTAATAATTGGCACCTGGGTATGAGGAAGGAACGTACGGGACGGCATAATTCTATCTGTCGTGAATTTGGCCGTATCTTTTAGGGAGGCGGTGTTTCATACCCCCGGCTTGGGGCTCAACAGAAACCTGCAGACCGCTATTATCATCGCCCGGATAGGCCATCTAGGGAGAAAACCGGGGGCTTTATTCCATCTTTTTTGTCTTCGCTTTCTTCTTTTCCGCCTGTCGGACTGGTTCCTCCCTCCTTTCCTTTGGTGGCTTTAATATACAGTTGACCGTCAGTCTCGCTTTATGAAGCAATACCTCATTCATGGTCGGAAGGGTGCTGCGTGACTATGCCGGAACTGGTTGCTGGAATCAGGTCCGGAAGAATTGTTCGTGTTGGTGAGGACAACACTTTCTTTTTCTTTGGCCATCATCGGGAAGCCCTCCTCCGGGAACGTCCATATTGCCTCCTATTGCCGCTTCGGAAGAGTAGATGGCTTCTCCTTCGGATCTTGAGCTGTGTTTATTCTCCTGCCTCAAAAAAGGCCGGTAAATATAACTTTATATGGGGAAACGCATGGTAGGTTTGAAATTTGAATCAGAGAATAACCGGGGAAAACATGTTGAAAAAACGGAATGCCGGACGTTGCTATCAGGCCTGTTCCCTGTATTTTCCCATCCAAGCATAAAAAAGTATTAGTGAGGATTTTCTTGGAATTGATGTTTTTAATATAACTAACATATATTAAATGGTTTATGTGTATAATTCTAAACGGATTATGCCGTATTTTATTTGGATAAACTTGACAATAAATTGAAAATGGGGTTGACAGTGATAAAAACCGATAATATTATCCTGTAATAATCAGGAGATAGTTGGTTATGTTGATTAAATTCAAACACTTCGTAGGGACATTTGTGTTGATTTTCCTTTTGTTGGGGGCGTGGGCGGCAGGAAAGGTTGTAACCGTCCAGATACCGGAGCAACTTCCGGAATGTCCGGTCCGTTTTATTCGCGGCACGCTGGTAGCTGGCGACGGCTCCATCTGGGCCGTAGGAGAAAAAGAAAGCATTTACCGCCTTCAGATTGGGGACCGGACATATGAAAAATCGTGGCTTAATATGGATTATTATTCCGGTTTCCCCAAAGGAAAGAATTTCACCTGTATCGCGGAGGACAGGCAGGGGCGCATCTGGGCGGGCACGGATGACAGCGGCGTAGCCGTTTTTAACGGAAGGGAATGGAAGATGTATGACCGCAGCAATGCCCTGAATGGAGAGCATGTTTATGCTTTGGCCATTTCTCCCGTTTCCGGGGAGGTGGCCGTCGCCACATCCGGAGGCGTATCCATTTACGATCCTGCAGGCGATTCATGGAAGACGCTGGACAGGTCCACCGGCCTGGTGGAAGACCAGGCGGCTTCCGCAGGTTTTGATACCAGGGGGAATTTGTGGCTGGCCTATGCTTGCGGCGGGGTATCCTGCTCTTCGCGCCAGTCAAAGTATATGCAGTGGAAAAATGTTCAGGCTCCCTGGTACTGGGATAACAGGCAATTCGCCCGTCAGCCGTACCAGCCGTATGGTGATGGTTTGCCTTCCAATATCTGCAATGTTTTGACTTGTACGGATAAGGGCCAGGTGTTGGTAGGTACCTGCTCAGGCTTGGCGTACAGTAACGGCATTAGTTCTTGGCGTTATATGAGAGGGCGTGATTATGCCCAGAAAAACAACCATCTGTATGGTTCTGCCGCACGGAAGACTGCGGTGCCGGGGGAGTCGAATTCCAGAATGTTGTCTGAAGATTTTATTTCTTCCATTATCCAGCAGGAAAAGGAAATTTTCATCGGCTACCGGATGCAGGGAGTGGATGTTCTGGATGCTGAAAAAATGACGGTGAATCAGAGAATAAGGAAGGGGCTGGAAAACGTGGATGTTCCTTCCTTGCTGGCGCTTCAGGACGGGAGTGTTTGGGCGGCGACATACGGACGGGGCTTTGTTCGTCTGAAAAAGGGGACTCTGGCTTATAAACTGGACAGGGAACAGATGGACAATGAAGTCCCGTTCCCTCGTCCGGCGCAGATGGAGGAGCCTTCTGTGGTGCTCAGAAGGTTGGAAAGGCTGGGGTCCGATGCGCATGCGGGGAAGAATATTGTGTTCCGGGGGGAGGACTGGACTACAAAAGGGGACTGGTGCGGGAAGTACGGGCACACGCGTGCCACGCTGTGCGCCACGAATGCCCCCATGAGCAATTCCGAATTCAAAGCCAAGCCTATTAAGTTCCGTACTCTTTCTTCCGTTCCCGGACATCCCGGATACAAGGGGGCCTTGTCTCCCTACTGGATTCAGGGGCTGATGGGGCTCAACCGCAAGAAAGGGGACGCTTTGCGCTGGTGGGTGCACAGCATCAAGGAAAATGATAACCGCAACGTTCTTTTCGACCCTACGGATTCCGTGCGGACAGAGGCGGAGTGGGATGACCACGGAGAAGTGTATCCGGGCTTTGTGGACGGACCCGATATATGGGTAGCCGTAGAGGTGCCGGAAGGTGTCCATGAAATAGCCCTGTATTTTTACAATCCCAACGGTTATCTCACCAATGAATCCAGGCGGGATTACGTGGTGGAAGCCAGAAGGCACCCTTCCACCGCTCCCCTTGTGTTCCAGTTCAATATTGAGGGGGATCTTGCGATAGGAGAACAGAATAATTGGGGGAAGGAACTTGCTGCATCCATGGAGCAGTGGTATTCCTACCCGGTGGAGGCGCGCACACGCGTTTCCAGATTTGCGGGGTCCGGGGTTTATAAAAGGTTCATGAGCAGGAAAGGGGGGATTTACCTGTTCCGTATTTGCCGGAACGGTTCCTTTAATACCATTTTAAACGGCGTGTTTGTGAATGAAAAAATACCGTGGGAAATTCGAATGCCTGAGGAACTGCCTTATTACGTATCCGGTGCTCTGGCCGGTATTGTCCCCACTCCGGAAAGGGTGAGTGGAGCTACTCTGGGACAGAGGGAAAAGGCTGTGTGCAAGCCTCTGTATGAGTTGCAGTATACGCGCAAGTACCTGACTCCGGCTGCGTGCAGTCTTCAGAACAGGTACATTCTTTCCCTGTGGCGGCAGGCCCGGGAAAGTCGGGCCGAGGGGGGGTGCCTGGCGGACTGCCTCCAGTGGGAAGCCAGAGTAAGCGACGACCGTGTGAGAGCTTCCTTCGATGAGACCATGAAGCGTTCTTGGGAGCAGAGCCAGATTTATTATATTGGCAACAGGTCCCGGGATTTCATGCCGAATGCCCCGGGTACTGTTCCTTTTTCTCTCAGCGAATTGCGCCTGATGGCCAAGCTGCGCATCGACTGGAGGCAGTATCGGGACGATGCGAAGACCCCTCCTGAAAAAACTGTTCAGGAAATGAAAGAATTCCTCAATAAGGAATTGCTGAAACAACAACAAAGTAGAAAATAACAATGAATAAAATTGCCTGTGCAATAATGGTTTCTCTCTCAGGAATCTGTCTCTTGAAAGGGGAAACAGTGCCGCAGAAGACGGAATGGAAAGGGGGACGTCTCATTTATGATGGAGTCATCATCAAAAATCAGTTCAATCTGCCTCAAAAAGGAATCAAATACCATGATGAGGATAGGTTGTCCTATGATGTCATGGACACCACCATTGAAATGAGCACCACCCTTTCCAAAAATCCTCAATGCGGCAGGGAATGGTGTTACAAGGGAATCAGCCATATAGTTGTCAAATATTCCGGCCCGATTTCCGATCCGATAGACGGAGGCACCATCTATTTTGAACCATACTATAACCACCATATCTGGTTTGATAAGAAAAAGTATGGGGAATGGGGGATTTTGTACTCCAAAGTCTATATTATTACCCGAATCAAGAATGCGAATATTGAGGATGTCAGAGACTATGGAATCAGCGGGGAGGACGGAAGCATCTTTTTCCAGTATGTGGAAAAAGTGGTAGATGATAACATGTAAATTCCGTCTGGCTTTCCCGGATGAAAATCATCTTACGCCGATTCACGGTTGTTCAGGTTCCGGAGGTTCGCAAGCAACGACCTCCGGAGCCTTGTTAAGGCAAGGCTGATTTCAGGGTAAGCCTTTCTGTGGGTTAAAGTATCAATTTCGTGCCACCTGATGGAAAGGGGCGTCTTCCTTTATGAAAAGACATGCCGGCGCCCTTGGGAGGCCGATGATGCTGAAAGGCTCGTGTCCGTAACCATGAGTCTGCGGATGCTGTGCTCCGTTTGTTGGAGTAAAGGGGGCTCTGTGTGAAGCCCCCCCTGCTGTTTCTGGTATGGGGCGGGGGCGGTGTTTTTATGGCGTTTCAAAATACACTGTCCCGTGGGAATCCCGGCCTCCGTCCCCTTTGAATTTTGCTTTGACCGTGTAGGTTGCTCCTTGCCTGGGTTCCGGGGCATTCAGAATGTACTGGATATTTTCCTTATGGGCGCCGCTCCTGCCCGCATGGGCGTCCCGGGAGACTTCCCGGGAATTTTCATACAGGGCTACGGATTCGATTTCGATGGCGTGGGCACCTTTGTCGTACAGCAGGGTGACGGTGTGTTTGCCGGACGCTTTGACCAGTTTGGTAACGTCAAACGAATGTTCCTCCCGAGTCAGGGTGGCAGGCGTCCATGTGCCGATCCTGGGCGTATTGAAAAAGTCAGATTTGTCTATTTGCTGATGACGTTCCGGGCAAACTTGATCCCCATCAGATCCATACGCTCGCTATACGCTTTCAAGCGTTTTTTGAAATCCGGAAAATCCTTTTTACCGGCGGGAGTCCAGCCGACTTCCGCAAAGGCGCAGGCACGGGGGAATGCCTGGTAGTGCAGGCGTTCCGGTGTGGAAATCCATTCCGTCCATACTTGGGCGCCCAGTCCCTTGACTCTGGAATGGTACTGTTCCTCCAACCCGGGGAAAACGGGTTCGAACCCGTATGCCTTTTGCAGGGGAATGCTGCCGTAGCTGTAATCCAAATAGGTGGAGGTGTGGAGGGAATTGATAACGTCATGCCCGTCCCGGATGGCGTTTTTAGCCAGGCTGGTGTTGCCCTTCCAGAACTGGATGACGGCGTTTGTATCCAGTTTGGCGCCGGCTTTTCCTCCTCCGTCCCCATTGACGTCATGTCCGTAAATTTCATTCCATCCCATCATGCGGCGCCCTTTTTGGGCAATAATTCCGGACATGCGGTTGGTGAAATGCATCTGGACGTCCGCATAACTTTTCATACCGTTTTTTTTCATGAATTCCTCAATTTCCGGAACACCCTTCCATTGCTTGTCATAGCGCACTTCATCTCCGCCAATGTGGATGATTCTGCCGGGGAAGATCGCCGTGATTTCATCCAAAACATCGGACAGGAAGGCATAAGTTTTTTCCGAGGTGGGATCGAAGGCCGTATTGACGATGAATGTTGTGGGCACTTCCCCGGGAGTTTTCAGGCTCAGGAAGGGGTATGCTACGGCGGCGGCGCTGGCATGGCCCGGCATTTCAATTTCCGGAACGATGGTGATGTTTCGGCGGGCTGCGTATTGTACGATATCCCTGATCTGTTCCTGGGTATAAAAGCCTTCATGCGGCGTTCCGTCTGACTTGCCGCTGTTCCATGTGCCGATTTCTGATTCCCTGCGTTTGGAGCCGATGGAGGTCAGGCGCGGATACTTCTTGATTTCAATGCGCCATCCTGTGTCGTCCGTCAGGTGCCAGTGCAGGATGTTCATTTTCAGCAGAGCCATTTGGTCGATGATCTGTTTAATGGTTTTCTCGCCAAAGAAGTGGCGTGCTTCATCAATCATCAGCGCCCGCCAGGAGAATCGCGGGTAGTCCGTTATGCGGAACGGAGTTTCAGAAATATTCCACCGGACGGCGGATTTATCCGCCGTCCGGTCGTGGAAGACGGAGGGCATCATCTGGACCAGGCTTTGCCCCGCGTAAAAGATGCCCCTGGCATCGGCTGCGGAAAGGATGATTCTACTTGGGGATGATTGGATGGAGTAGGCTTCTTCTCCCCTGGCGGCCAGGGCTGGGTCTTTTTTGATGACAATGCAGGCGGCTTTTTTCGACGCTTGCCCGGCCGGTTTAAGGGGAAGGGGGAGTCCCGTCCCTGCGCTGAGCATCTGCTGCAATTGCTCTGCCTGATCCAGGAAAGCTTTGTCCTGTGTTTCCGTGATGATGAGGGAATCCGGTGTGAGACGGGCCGGACTTCCTGTGAACAATGTGATTTCCGCCGGTTTCGGGATGATTTGTTCTTGTGAGAAGGCTGCGGGAAGGCAGGCGGCCAGGGCGAGTGCGGGGATAATGAATTTCATGGACACGGTTATAGGTACAAAGACTGCTGACACAATCTTTCATGGGGAATTCGTTTTTTTGGCTCTTGGAACTGAATATTGTTTTTTCATGCTGGTCTCATCTTTAGAAGGTATTTGTCTGGGTGCGGGCGTAGTATCCGTTTACGGCTAAAGCGGGATGCGGGTACGCATGGGTGGATGGCGCCGCTTCCGGATATGCCGTTTCATAAAAATTTCCAGCCATGACCAATATGAAGATGAATACCGTAATTCTGTTGTCGCTGGCGGCCTGCACCGGCATGCTGGCGTGTCCCGGAGCCTGGGCGACGGCGGTCTGCCAGGAACAGTCCTACCACCTGAAGACGGCATGCCCCCACCCCCTTTCCCTGGCCGGTCCTGCGGATGAGCGTGTTTATTTGCGATTTCAGGCGGGGTGGGCCAGCAAGTACGAGTGCGAGGGCTTGGACTTGTGGGACGGTTCTCTCTGCATGTTTGTTCCTGAAATACAGTATAAAGAGTGGGTGGGGAAAATATGGTACGGCGTTTCCACGGACCACCGGAATCATGCGGAGCTGAAATACCGGCTGGACTACGTCAGGGAATTGGGCAACTGGACGGTCATGCCCTGGTATGAGCACAGCTTTGTTTTTCCGGGAGATAAGGGAATCCCGCGTCCCGGATTGAAAACGACCTACCATTTTTCCGACCGCTGGTTTGGCGGCGCGGACCTGTACTGGCAGTATAACAACCATACGTTCCGCGGTTATTATGCCGTATTTGCGGGGATGCATGAAGAAATAGCTGATTGCGTGCGGGTGGATGCCGTAGTGCGCTACGGTTACAATGGGGGGTATGTAGGCCCGGTGGTGCACCATGGTTCCAATGCTCTGGATTATAATCTGAGTGTTACCTTCCGTGCTACCGGGCGCTTGACTGTGGAATTGTTCACCAATTACAGCCAGGCGCTGACCGTGGTAAAGCAAAAGGGGCTGGGGGATGATTTCTATTACGGCGTCAATTTGAAATATACGTTCTGACTACCGGCGCGGGGGCCAGGCCCCGAAGGGGGCCCGTAAGAGCCGTCTGCGTATCCGTTGAAAATCTTCTCTGGCTCCGGAGGGGCATGGGGATGGGCCGTTTTTTCTTCCGTATCGAACAGCCGGAGGTATTTTTTTGTCACAATGGAATAGTATTGCCTTCTTTTCTATGAATTCTCCACTCCCCCAGTCCCAGCCGCCGGATTCCGTCTGGTACGGATGGATTTTAAAACTATTCCATCATTGGAAGGTGGGGGAAAGGCAGGTTACTTATGTATGGGCCGTTCTCGTCGGCATGGTGGGCTCCTGCATGTCTCTGTTTTTCGAGTGGATGGTGGAAGTGATCCAGTGGATGCTCACCGGCATCTGGTCGGATTCCCGCGTAGGAACCTTTTCCCTGGTGGAGCCGGAATGGCGCATGTTTATTCCGGTGGCGGGCGGCCTGGTGGCCGGCTGCATTCTTCTATTCCTGAAGA